>Ga0265294_10006320_pt1 | contig 14257 bp, 17 predicted proteins | sample MunlanPumphouse3_FD_192504 | JGI IMG/M metagenome (GOLD analysis project Ga0265294, IMG submission 192504) | Groundwater microbial communities from a municipal landfill in Southern Ontario, Canada - Pumphouse #3 | ecosystem: Environmental > Aquatic > Deep subsurface > Groundwater | place... | reverse complement strand
AGATGAATAATGAAAAGGGTTTTACTTTATTAGAAATAATGATATCTCTTTTAATATTAGGAATTGCTTTAGTTCCTATGTATAATGCTTTCTCAAGTCAAACTATTACTGTGAAGTATAATGCAAATAAAACAGAAGCTATAGGGCTGGCACAAGAAATAATGGAGAATCTTAAGGCGAAAAATTTAAATAAAGAGATCTTAATGTCTGATGATAGAAAGCTTATCCAAGGACATACGGATTTTGAATATGAGATTAATATTATTGATGAATTAGTTGAAAGTATTGGTGGTACTCAAATAAATAGATTACTTAAAGTAAAGGTTACAGTTTATTACAATATTTCTGAACAAGAACGTCATGTGGAGCTTGTTACCAAAATGGGAGATTGGCAATGAATTATAAAAATAGAGGTACCACATTAATAGAAATTATGATAGGTATGGTTGTGTTAAGTTTGCTTATAGTTGCAGTGGGTAATTTGTTAGATGGTGGTATTATTGCTTGGGCAAGAGGAGAGAAAAATATTGAAGCTCAGCAAAACCTTAATTTAGCAATGAATAAAATTTGCCATGATATAAGATTGTCTAAATGCGTGTTGGCTGATTCTACATCTGAAAAATTAAAGTTAAGGGTATCTGATACAGAGATTGTTTTATATAAACTTTATGATAATAAAGTTGAAAGGAAGATAACTACATATACAGATGATACATTAGTAACGATTTTATCTGAGAATTCTTATGTGGTGGCAGGTGAAATAGATACATTAGAATTTATATATAAAGCAAATAATAATGAGATATCTCCAAATTATAGCGAGGTAGTAAATGTTCTTTTAAAAAGAGATTTATTAAACCAAGGAGTTGTACAATTAAACACTAGTACAGTATTGCGAGGAAAGTTTTTGCCTCGGAGGTGATTTGAGTTGCTAAGAAATAAAAATGGCAGTGCATATTTATATGCTATGTTAGCTATGTTGGTATTACTAACGGTTAGTATGGCTTTTATGCAAATAACCACACTTAATTCGAATATTTCCAGTAAACAGTTGCATAAGCTTCAGTCATTTTATGTTGCAGAGGCTGGTATTGAAGAAGCTTTAGTATATATAAAGCAACATCCAGAATTTAAAGGTATAGTTCCCACTATGACCATGGAAATTGGAACAAACCAAGTTAATGTTACATCAAGTGAAAATCATAATATAAAATTGACATCCATTGGTTTCGTAAATGATAGTAAATATACTTTACAGGCTATAGCGGAAGTGAAAAATAGCAAGGGGTTTACTTCACATGCCTTAACTGCTTATGGGTGTGGTAGTGATCTAGAAAGCGTATTTGATAATAACTCTATGGTTGAAGGAGATTATCTAATCAACCATAAATATACGATTAATAATCACGCTAAATTAAATGGGGTGCATTTTACTGACGAAGTCCTTGAATTCCCTGAATTTGATTCGGATTGGTATAATAATACAGGAAGAGAACTCCCTGATAAAATCATATATGGGAACGCTTCTGAAAATGATTTTAAAACTGGTGAAAAATATTATTATGTGAATGGTGATTTGAATTTTACGAGTAAAACGAATCTTATTTTAGATAATGTTATTATAGAAGTTAAAGGGAATATACTCATTGCTGGTAATATTGAAGTTGAAGGAATCGTTTTTGTAACTGATAATGACATAAATGTAGCAAATAAAACAGAACTAAAGAATATTGTTATGGTTGGAAATAATATAACTTTTAATAATAACATTGATGCTAATAATATATTACTTTATAGCAATGGGAAAATTAAATTTGATAATACATTAAATTTAACAGGTGTTGTAATTGCACGTCAGAACATAGAAATATCTAATAATTCCACGATTAATGGAAATGTGATCTGCAAATATTTAAGTATGGATAATCATAGTAAAATTATTATTGATGATAGTTATAATATTCCTATCCTTCCAAGTGAGCTAGGTACAATATCAGTTAGTTTAATAAGTTATAAATAAGCGACGGTTAGCTATTCAGATAAAAACATTTATGTTTGAAATTAAGGAGTGCGTTTAATTATGATTACTCGCAAGGGTATTATTGGGTTATCTATAGAAGATGATGTAACAATATTGGTTCATATACAGAGAAAAGCAGGGAATAAATTTATAATAAATGAAGTTAAACAATTCATAACGCCTCCGGGTGCAATCTTTGATGGTGATATAGTACACAAAACCGAATTAATTAAAGATTTAACCCAAATTGTGATGCTCAGTAAATTAACAGGAGTACCTACCGTTATAGCAATAAGTCCACGCCAAGCTATTATAAGAAGTGTAAATTTACCTCAAATGCCAAAAAATGATATATTGAAATCACTTGAATGGGAAGCTTCTAGATATATTACATTAAGCAACACTTCTTTCACGATGGACTATAATAAGTTGAGTGAAAAGGAGATTGATGGTACAACATATTTGGAGCTACTTATGATTGCAGCAAAAAATGGTGTATTGCAAAAATTTAGTTCGCTTGTTAAAAAATCTGGTTTGAAAATTAAATCAATTGATTTAGAAGTGATGGCTTATCTTTATCTACGTAAATTTGCTTACCTAAATAATGTTTGGTCAGAATTAGAAAAAGCTTGGACAAGCGTAGCTATTGGCAATTCTTGTACATCTGTATCATTTTTTCAAAGAGATGTATTACAATTTGTTCACACTATTCCAATTAAAAAAAATAATATTATAAATAATGAAGAAGAAATAATTAGGGAACTGCAACGCTCCCTTAATTATTATCATAATCAAATCAAAAAAGAGAAAACACAAGCGATTTATATATGGGGTAAAGATGCTGAAAAAATATTATCTAGGTTACAGGGAAAACTTGAATTCCCAATTTATAATCTAAAATTAAGCTTATTAAACAATGTGTTTGAAACGTCTGAATCTTTATTAAAGGATGAAATTGCTTATGCTTTGGGGTTATCTTTACGTGAGGTGGTATCATAGTGTTTAAACCAAATCTTATGCCATTAACTTATCGATCAAAATTTAATGCTAGTAAAGAAAAAATAGCAACTTGTATTTTTATTATTATTGTTATAATTTTATTTGGTATATTAAACTATAAATATTATCAGCATATAAATTTATTGGAATGTCATGTGCAGTATTTAAGGACAAATAAGGAACAGCTTGTTAGTGTTGAAAAAAGTTTAAATAGAATTAGTGAATTAGAAAGTGAAATTTTAAAATATAATCGGATAAGTTTAGATTATAAAAATAAAATTATTTTATGGTCAGATGTGTTAGATAATATAATTGAAGTATCATCTTCAAATATAGATATTAATTGTATATCTATACATGATAAGAAAATTTTAGAAATACAAGGTGAAAGTACAAAAAAACTTGATATTGTAAAATATGTATTTGATTTGGAAAATTTATCTTACTGTAAAACTATTGATATAAAAAGTATTGTAAAAAAAGAGGATGGAATTTTTAGATTTGAGATTATTGCTGTTTTTATAGAAAGAGGTGCTAACCCTGGTGAATACTAATACTAAAATTCGCAATAAAGTTATAGCTCTCTTTGTTATAATTGGATTTGTATTATTACTTTATTTTGTTTTTTTGCATCCTCAATTTGTATATAAAAAAAATCTTGTCAGTGAAATAGCTAATCTAGATAAAGAAATACAAGTGATTCATACTAAATCAAGGAATTATCAAAATGTAGATTCCTTGATAGAAAAATATAATGATACAGGAACTGAAGTAAGTATCGGTTCAACATCAGCTAATATCGTACGAGCTTTAATTAATAGGAGTGAATTAAATAAAATTAATATAGATGTCATTTCTTTTGTATCAACAGAAGAACATAATGAACTATTGGAAAAAAAGGTTAGCTTAGCATTTGAAGGTGATTATAAAAACATCTTGTCATTTATTAAAAGTTTAGAAGAGTATTCTTGTTATGCTTATTTAACAAGCCTTAGAATAATTAGGGAATCTGGAGTTAATATTCAGGGAGAAATGGTTATTACTGTTATTACCTTGCAAGGGGATATAATTAGCTCATTTTTAAAATGATTCATAGAGTAAAATTATTAAACAAAGTACAGCTTAATAATTTTTTATTTTTAATTAAATAAAAAAGGAATTTACTGAATTATGTCGAATTTTTACCATATGTAATGTGAATAAAGTAAGTTTTACAATTTAAATTAAGTTTTAATTAAAAAGAATAGCTAAGGGGGAATTGTGTCATGGACGTCGTTGAGATACTAAAAACAGCTATTGAAGTTGGTGCATCTGATATTCATTTTTCTGTTGGTGCCCCACCAATATTTCGCATGTCTAGTAAATTAACACAATGGACAAATAATGGTAAAATTGGTATGCTAAAAAGAGATGATACTGTAGAAATTGCACGTACGTTAATGAATGAGGAACAATATCTTGATTGGCAAAGTAAAGGTGATCTCGATTTTTCTTATTCTGTTTCAGGTGTGGGTCGTTTCAGAGTGAATACATATCGTCAACGTGGGTGTCCAAGTTTAGCTATACGTCCAGTTCCATATCAAATACCTAATATTGAAGATTTAGGTGTACCTTCATCTTTTGTTAATCTTACTAATAGAAGTAGCGGATTAGTTCTTGTTACCGGTCCTACTGGAAGTGGAAAATCGACTACACTTGCTGCTTTGATAAACAAAATTAACAAAGAAAAGGAATTTCATATAATTACGATAGAGGATCCTATTGAATATTTATATCGTCATGAAAAAAGTGTTGTAGATCAGAGAGAATTAGGAAGTGATACACGTTCCTTATCAGGTGCATTGCGTTCTTGTTTACGACAAGATCCTGATGTTATATTAATAGGGGAGCTACGTGACCTTGAAACCATATCTACAGCTGTAACAGCAGCAGAAACTGGTCATCTTGTGTTTGCCACATTACATACAAATAGTGCTTCACAATCTGTAGATAGAATGATAGATGTTTTCCCTGCCGGTCAACAGGAACAAATAAAGGTACAACTTTCATCAACTTTACAGGGGGTAATTACACAACAATTATTACCTGGAGCTGATGATCATGGCAGAGTATTAGCAGCTGAGATAATGATTTCTATACCTGCTATTCGCAATTTAATAAGGGAGGGTAAAACTCATCAAATTCCTACTGTTTTACAAACAGGTGCTCGATGGGGTATGCAAACTATGGATATGTCCATGCGAGAATTAGTGAAATCCGGAACTGTTACTTTAGATACTGCGTTGAAATATGTGAATGATAAAGAGAATTTTTGTCGTTTTATTAATTCTGATGGATATTAATAATTCTTCCTAATATTTATTGATACAATAGAGTATATTATATATCCGAATAATTAACCAAGCTAATACTGGTACTTCAAAGTAGGCATGGGGACACACCTGCAAAATACTAGCTTCTATTTCAAGACAGGTATGTCTCCAATTTAATAGGAGATAAAAAACTTCACTGAAAGAAGTTTCATTTTATAAGTAAGGAGTTTTGTAATGTATATTGTTGAAATAGTAATTTTCTTCTTTCTTATCGGTATAATAATTGGTAGTTTCTTAAATGTATGTATCTATCGTTTGCCAAAGAATGAAAATATAGTTTTCCCACCTTCACATTGTCCATCATGTCAAAATAGACTTCGTCCAAAAGATTTGATTCCTGTGATGAGTTTTTTGCTTCTTAAAGGAAAATGTCGATATTGCGGGGAGAAAATACATTGGAGATATCCGGTTATAGAAATGATTAATGGTTTAGGTTGGAGTGTAATAATTTTAAATTATGGAGTAACCATACAAGGATTTGTAGGAATAATATTATTTTCCCTTTCCTTAGTAATTGCTTCAATTGATTTGGAACATTATATTATTCCAGATAGCTTAGTTTTAGTTTTAATATTATCAGGTATTATATATCATATTGTTTCAAGAAATTTAAGTTTGATAAATATATTATTAGGAACTGTTATTGGATTTACCATTCCTTTTGTTTTGGCTCTTATAAGCAGAGGTGGAATGGGTGGTGGAGATATTAAATTGTGTACTGCTATTGGCATGTGGCTAGGATTACCAGGTGTATTTTTAGCTCTTTTTTTAAGCTCTTTTGTTGGAAGTATTGTAGGCATTACACTAATTGTAACAAAGATCAGACAGAGAAAAGAGCCTATCCCTTTTGGACCATTTTTAGTACTTGGCTTTTTTGTAACATTTTTCTTTCAAAAGGAAATATTAACACTATATTGGTCTTTGTTTTAGCTGAATCTTCAAAGGTATTGTGATAATATTTGAGGAGGAATGATTATGGAACCCATTAATTATACATTAAACTGGATTAGTAAAATATTAGATGAAGTATTAGAAAACTATTCTGATATTTGCCATTGTGAACAGTGTAAAAATGATATGATAGCGTATGCTGCTAACAAGATAAAACCGAGTTATGTAGTAAATAAGCATGGATATGTTTATGCAAAATCAAAAATATTGGATCAACAGGATAGAACAGAAATTTTGGCTGAAGTTATAAATGCAATTAATAAAATAAGCAAGAATCCGCATCATTTAGAATAATTATAAGTGTTGGAAACTGCTGATTTAGCGGGAAAGGGAGCAAAAAAATCAAGGAGTTAACAAAGTTAATGATTTTAATACTCCTTTGTCTTCTGTAAATTTAATAATTGAATAAAAATCCAAATTTCTAAAATAGAATAGGTTATACATTTAGTTCTGATTTTTCTGATAGTAAAAAAAAAGCAATTGAAAGAGCTATTTATAATACCTATCGAAAAAAAATAAGCTCGGCTAAAAAAGTAGAGGAAGTTGCTTTAATTTGTTATGGGAAATTGATGCTATAGGTGATGATTTGACTTTTTATGCAGAAAATGGTTCACCAATGGTGAGGATTCAAGGAATAACTGTGAGTGGTAAATAAAGAAAAGTAATCGATAAAAGACTAGAAAATGTAGTGTGTTTATGTTAAACTTCAAATGGTAATTAATTTATTAAACATGGGTATTTATGTCATGATGGATATGATTCATATCTCAGACTAAGCATAAATACATATACGTATTCTTTTAAGGAGGAAGCTTATTGAACAAATTTGTTAGAGTGCAAGAATGGCTAAAGGAAAAAGGATTAGATGCTTTTCTTATAACAAAAGGAGTAAATCGATATTATATGAGTGGTTTTACTGGCTCTAACGGATATTTACTGCTAACCTCTGATAATAAATATCTTTTAACTGATTTCAGATACAAAGAACAGGCAAATGAACAGGCAAACGATTGTGATGTTATAATTTATAAAAATGGTCTGTTTGAAAGTTTAATAGATGTTTTCAATAAAAATAATTTAAAAGTAATCGGTTTAGATAAAGATGATGTTACATTGGCGTTATATGAAAAATTAAATGAATATGTTTCTGAGGTTATATTTGTTCCGGAAGAAGATCCTTGTAATAATTTAAGAAAAGTAAAGTCTGCTCAAGAATTAAAATTATTGAAACAAGCAGTTGAAATTGCTGATAAAGCATATTTGCATATTATGGAATATATCCGTCCGGGATTAACAGAAATGGAAGTAGCACTAGAATTGGAGCATTTTATGCGGAAACTTGGTGGTAGCAAAAATGCTTTTGAGACTATAGTTGCTTCAGGTAAACGCTCTGCTCTTCCGCACGGTGTAGCTTCAAATAAAGTAATAAATTATGGTGAATTTGTTACTATGGATTTTGGTACAGTTTATCAAGGATATCATTCGGATATGACAAGAACATTAGTAGTAGGGGAATCAACAGCACATCAAAGAGAAATATATGATATTGTTAGTAAGGCACAAATGAAAGTTATTGAAAAAATCAAACCAGGTATGAAGGTTTGTGAAGCTGATGAAATAGCTCGCAAAATAATTAGAGATGCTGGATATGGAGATAATTTTGGTCATGGATTAGGTCATGGAGTAGGTTTGGAGATTCATGAGCAACCTATTTTATCTCCACGAAATAAAACTATTTTAGAACCAGGCATGGTTGTAACTGATGAACCTGGTATCTATATTCCAGATTGGGGTGGTGTTAGGATAGAAGATATAATTATTATTACAAATGAGGGATGCGAAGTATTAAATAATACACCTAAAGTACTTTGTACATAAATAGTAGTTAGAATATAGGGGAGGTAGTAGTATGATATCAACAACAGATTTTAGGACTGGTCTAACATTTAAATTGGATAATGATGTAGTACAGCTTATAGAATTTCAACATGTTAAGCCCGGAAAAGGAGCTGCTTTTGTACGTTGTAAATTACGTAGTGTAAAATCAGGATCAGTTGTAGAAAGAACTTTTCGACCTGGAGAAAAATTTCCGAAAGCACATATTGAAAGAAAAGAAATGCAGTATCTTTACAAAGATGGTGATGCGTGGAACTTCATGGATACCGAAAATTATGAACAAGTTTCACTGCTTGAAGATACACTTGAGGAAGCACCAAAATATTTAAAAGAAAACATGACTACTGGTATTTTGTTTTATCAGGGACAGGTTATTGGTATTGATCTACCCAAGCAAGTCGAGCTTGAGGTAACAGAAACTGAGCCAGGTATAAAAGGTGATACATCGTCAGGAGGAAGTAAAACCGCAACATTAGAAACAGGATTATCTGTTCAAGTACCTTTTTTTATAACCAATGGAGAAGTGCTTATTATAGATACTCGTACAGGGCAATATGTGGGTAGAGCATAATAATATAGCAGGCAAAAGTGCTAATATTTATTTTAAAAGTGTTTAATATTTAACCTAAAAAGGTATAATAATATTATAAATTAAAAGGAGGAAAAGAAATGAGTGAATTAAAGGAAAAGGTTGCATATTTGCAAGGGCTTGCTGCGGGACTTGATATTGATAAGGAGAGTAAGGAAGGTAAAATGTTTTCTACGGTAATTGATGTTCTTAATGAAATCACTTTAACTATTGAAGAAGTATCTACTAATCAGAAGGAATTTGAAAATTATTTAGAAGCATTGGATGAAGATTTAGGTGATATGGAAGACGATATCTACGGTGATGATGATGATGATGAGTACGACGACGATGATGACTGCGAATGTGACTGCGAATGTGACTGTGATTGTAATGATGAGGAATGCGATTGTAATTTTGTAGAATTAGAATGTCCTAAATGTCATAATATTGTTCATTATGAATCAAGTATATTGGATAATGATGATGTTATAGAAGTTAGTTGCCCTAATTGCAATGAAGTAATATATCTTAATGATGATGATAAGGGGAAAAAATAAGAAAATAAAACCCCCAATATGTTTACATATTGGGGGTTTTATTTTCAAAAGTTATTGTTATAAATATATAGAAATATTGATCTATAAGTGATAAAATACATTCTAATATAATAAATGGAAGGAAGTATGATTTTAAATGCAAAACCCTGTATACTTTGGGGATCGATTACAGTTTAAAATATCATTAGAAAAGAAATATGAAAAACTAGCAAAATATTATGAGTTAAGAAATCCATATATGATTAATTTTAATGATTTTTCAACCGAAGCTGATATAAAAGAGTTTTGTAATGAACGTGGGATATCTGTAAATGAATTCAAAACAGAAAAATGCAAATGGATTATAAGAAAAAATCGTGCCATGATTGATGAATATATTAAGTGTAAAAAAGAATATGGTATTAAAGTAACAACTTATGATAATGCACGTCTTAAGTACTATAAAAAAGAACTTAAAGAAAAGGTTAATATTATTCTAGCGAATACTAGAAATAAAATTGATTGGCGTAGAGTAAGATGTAAATTAAATAATAATAAATTATTATCTGTTATTAGCACTAGCACTAATACTTTGTATGACAGTATGAAAAATAGGTCAATAAGTGTAACACAATATACAGAGCAAAGGCGAATAATAAAATTACTGGAAAAATGCAACGGTGACAAAGGTGATATGAATAATCTTAATCCAAAAGAAACTGAAAGATTAAGAATGTATGCTCAAAAATATGGAAATCTTGATATAAAGAGTAATCCGCAAAATTTAACTAGGTTTGTACAAATGGTGATAAATCATATTCAAAACGAATTTAAAAATAACGGAGGTGTATTTACATCAAGAATTTTTGGTCGAGGAGGAAGACATAAAGCTAAACAGCCAAAAATACATCATATAAAAAATGAAAAATAACTTACGATAATACAATATTAATTTTCAAAAACAAGGAGAAATATAATTCCCCTTGTTTTTTTATTTGCATAAAAATAGCAATGGGACAATATATTATAATACTTGGTCAAGTTGTTAAAAAGGAGCGATTCTAATGGCAAAAGTATTTATTAACAAAGATGCTGATATTAAAGAAAGTATAAACAAGGAAAATGTTACTACACATCCTACTGAAATTAAGAAAAGTATTATATCTGTGTCACCTCTTAAAATATATTCACTAAGTTGGTTTCAGGCACTATCTCCTAATATTCAAGAATTAGTTATTGACTGTTTACAATCTTTTATTGGAGAATTTGAAGAAATTCGATTAAGAATTAATCAACCTATTATTTTTCGGACAGGTTTAAAAGAAATGACTGTAACATCTCAAAAACAATTAACTTTTAATCTTGAAAAGGGATATTTGATTAACAAGGAGGAAATTGACAGAACGGTACAGTTACTGAGTCAAAATTCACTATACGCTTGGGAGGATGAATTTAAAAATGGATATATAACAATACCTGGTGGTCATCGAGTTGGGTTTGTTGGAAAATGTGTTTTAGATAAAGGAAATATCAAAACAATAAAAGATATCTCAGGTATAAATTATAGAATAGGTAGACAGGTACTAGGATGTGCCGATAAAATCATACCGTATATTGTTAATAATGACCAAATTTATCACACTTTGATTATTTCACCGCCTCAATGTGGAAAAACCACTCTTCTTAGAGATATTGTTAGGCAAATTAGTGATGGAATTAGTAAAATTGGTTTTCAAGGAGTAAATGTAGGGCTTGTTGATGAAAGATCAGAAATAGCTGGTGTTTATCAAGGTAACCCACAATTCAAAATTGGTTTAAGAACAGATATCTTAGATGCTTGTCCAAAATCTCAAGGCATGATGATGTTAATAAGATCAATGTCACCACGAGTTATTGCTACTGATGAAATAGGGAAGAAAGAAGATATTGATTCAATATATAATGCCTTACAAGCAGGAGTAACTGTTATTACTACTGTACATGGTGGAAATTATGAGGAAATAAAGGGAAGACCTAATCTCAAGGAACTGATAAATTGGAGGTTTTTTGACAGAATTATTGTATTGAGTAGAAGAAAAGGTGTAGGAACATTAGAAACTGTTATTGATGGGAAAACATTAGAGGGGATCTGATCTTGTGTTAAAAATGTTTGGTGCTTTTTGTATTATTGGTGGTTGTGGTTATATTGGTTTTAAAATTGCCCATATCTATAGTAAAAGGGTTGAATTATTTCGTTTTTTGCAAAACGGATTTTCTTTACTTGAGACTGAAATAAACTATTCTTCTACTCCTTTACCTTTGGCATTGGAAAGAGTAGGAATGAAGATTAACAAGGATTGCGGTTCCTTATTTGCAAAAGCAGCTACAATGTTACATAGGAAAAATGGAATAACTGCCAGTGAAGCATGGAATGAAGGTATTATAACACTGTCCAATAAAGTACCTTTAACAAAGGAAGAAAAAGAATTATTAAATGTTTTTGGTCACGGATTAGGATGTTCTGATAAAGAGGAACAGCTTAAAAATATTGCATTAACAAAAAAACAATTGTATATGGTAGAAAAATCAGTGGAAGAAGAACAAAAGAAAAATCAAAAAATGTGGCAGTACTTAGGCATATGTACGGGTGCTGTAATTGTACTCATCTTGCTATAAAGTGAAATTTGTTGAATCTGTGCAAAGTTAGCGGTGGTTAGCTATTCAGATAAAATGCAAGTGAAATGAGCAAAATTTCACTTGCATTTTATAACTAAAATATGATATATTTAACTAAATATTATTAATCTATATTATGAAAATGAATAAAGGTAAACGAGGGGGTCAGGCTTTTATAATTTTATAACTCATACGATACTCATAAGACTGATAAAAGTTTTTGTGTAAAGCAGAGGGAGGTTCTACAATATTGGAAAGTAAAGATTCTCGTACACAAGTAAATCCTTGGGATAGAATAATAACTGATTTAAAAACTCAGGGCTTTTCTTATACTGAAAGAGTAGCTGTTTTACTAAAAGAATCGGATAACAGTGATATCAAAGGTCTCGCATTAAATGATTTGCAATTTTTTGCGAACTCATTTGCAAAAAGAAATAATAAATCCCCTTATGCTTTTAAGGAAAAGACTAATGATTTATTACGATTTAAAAATGATTTTAATACAATTGTTCCTGAATTAATTAACAAACATATTGAAAGCAAAGATTATTGGTCTGACATAAAAAGCAAAATATACAAAGCTTTTCAAGATAAAAAAATAACACATAAAAAATGGTCAGAATATGATAATCAAATTGACGTACTTGTTAGTCATGAAAAAGGAGACTCTCCATATAATCGTACCTTAACTAGTGAAAAGCTATCAAAGATTGCTGAAAAATATGGTGCTGTAATAAGACTAGATGAAAATAACGGCTTGCGTAATGAAGATATTAAAGATTTTAAAGAAGCTTTGCTTAAGAGTATTAATAGCGATATAGAGGGAAAAACAAAAGTTCCACTAGGTGATAGACTACGAGCTATTATAAAAAAACCACCTACTCCTAAGAGTCAGAGTAACCCCAAAGGGAAAGCACATAAGAAAAGTGAGTGTGATCACCAACTTTAGATAGTGTCAAACAGATGAGGATAGTAGGATTATCGTTTTTCTTATTTCTTTTGTAATTTGAGAGTTTGAGAGGGTCAGGCTTTTATAATTTTATAACTCATACGATTCCCATAAGGTTGTGAAAAGCTATCAGCTATTGCTGAAAAACATGATGTTTTTATAGTCATATTATTAATATTTTAGCTTATAAATTAATATGGAATACTATAAAATTATTTAAATTTTTTTAGGAATTAATCGAAGCTATTTAAAAAAGAAGAGGGAAAACTCCCTCTTCTTTTTTATGCATAAAAATGAAAATTGGACAATATAATGTATTACATGGTCAAGTTATTAAAATGTTGGTAGACGTTAATATTTAATGAACAAAAGAGGAGCATTGCTATGAATATTGAGTTGATATTTCAAATTGCCGGAATAGGAATTCTTACATCCATTTTTCATACACTTTTAAAACAAGCAGGAAAAGAAGAGTACGCATTTATAGCTACTTTGGCCGGTGTTGCGATAGCCTTAATAATGGTAATACAGCTTTTGGGTAAATTATTTTCTGAAGTAAAAGGGGTGTTTTTTTTGTATTAAACATAATTTTAAAATTATATGAGGTGGGTTATGGAGATTCTTCAAGTTGTAGGAGTTGGTTTAATAGGTACTGTGCTTGCTGTATTTGTTAAAGAAAGAAACAAAGAAGTGGCAGTTTTAATTAGTCTTACTACAGGAATAATTATTTTTATCTTTACATTAAGTAAAGTTGGTTCAATCATAAATGTTCTTAACGAGCTTGCTTCCAAGGCTAATATTAATATTGTTTATCTTACAACCGTCTTGAAAATCATGGGTATTGCTTATATTGCAGAATTCGGATCGCAAATATGTCGTGATGCAGGAGAAGGTTCAACAGCCACAAAGGTTGAATTTGCAGCTAAATTATTGGTAATGGTTCTCGCTTTACCTATTATTGTGGCAATATTAGAATCCGTTCTTAGTCTTTTACCATAAGGTGGTTAATTATGAAAAAAATTATTATTTTATATATTGTTTTGTGTGGAATATTATTTCCCGAAATAGTAATTGCACAAGATGAGGAAATGAATATGACTCCTCAACAAATTTTAGAAGAGCAGCAAAATAATTTAAATTTAGAAGGATTAGAAGAGTTTATTCACCAGGTTAACCGTGAGATTAGTCCTGATTTATCAAATATATCTTTCTCCCGAATATTAGAAGGGTTTAAAAGTGGAGAATTGAATGTTTCACCTCAAGATGTAATAAAAAATATATTTTCATATTTTTTACGTGAAGTAGCAG
>Ga0265294_10006319_pt1 | contig 14259 bp, 15 predicted proteins | sample MunlanPumphouse3_FD_192504 | JGI IMG/M metagenome (GOLD analysis project Ga0265294, IMG submission 192504) | Groundwater microbial communities from a municipal landfill in Southern Ontario, Canada - Pumphouse #3 | ecosystem: Environmental > Aquatic > Deep subsurface > Groundwater | place... | reverse complement strand
TACAAATTCCGAGTTAAATCTCGGATCTAAAACATCCCCCTGCTTCTAAAAAACAGATCCTGAATCAACCGGGTCTATAGATAGGCAGGGGGCCTCAGGCCGGCCCCCGCCAGCCCCTCGAAGATGCAAGCATCTTCTCGAGTTCGCTCCGCTCACTCCAGGCCTCGTGATTGTCCCCCTGTCAGGTGTAGGTCTCTGAATTTATACCCGGGTCCTGCCCCTCTCCGGATTCCATCCTTCGCCGAATGTGATCGAAGCAGTCCCCTTACAAAAATCAGATCAAGAGAGCCAAAGCTCTCGCATAAAAAAACGTCAGAAAAACAGTTCAGAATTACAGAGACAACAACAGAAACAATTACTCAGAAAAAAAGAGGATTAGCCGAAGAGAGCACCAAGGCCAGCCATTGCGCCTTCTTCCTCTTCTTCTTCCTTCTTTTCCTTATCTTCCTCTTCTTCCTCAGCTGCTGCTGCGGCAGGTGCTGCTGCGCCTGCTGCTGGAGCTGCGACAGCCGCGACAGCTGCCTTGTTGATTGCCTCTTCGATGTCCACACCGTCGAGTGCGGCAACGAGTGCCTTCACGCGGCTGTCATCTGCTTCGATACCCGCAGCTGCCAGAATGGCAGAGACGGCGTCCTCAGAAACGTCTTTGCCTGCTTTGTGCAGGAGAAGTGCTGCATAGATGTATTCCATTTCAATTCACCTCAAATTTGTATTAATTCCAATTAGTTTTCTTCCGTGATTCCTTTCAGTGCGAGCGATTCGCTCTGTGCCCGACCGATGATCATGTCAACAACATCCTTCTCATAGATAGCTGCCTCAACAGCCAGGTTACGTGCCTCACGCACGGCCTTGCTGAGGATAGCCTCCATCGTCTGTGCAGTCGGAATGGCTGCATTGACAGAGAGATTGACTGCCTGCTGGGTTGCAAGCACAATGTTGTTGAAGTATTCTGCCTCATCGATAGCAAGCATCGAGGGTTCAAAGAACGTGTTCTCGTAGAACGCGACCTGCAGATTCAGACCCACATCAATGGTTCTGATATCAAGTTTTGCAAGTACGTCTGCGAGCTTGGCGTTGATCTCCTCGCCTGCCTTCACGACAGTCTTGCTCTCTCTAATCTTGACCTTACCGCCCTCAATTGCTGCGGGGATACCAGCCTGCTGGAGTTCTCCGACAATTGGTCCAGGCATAAAGCTTGTTGGTCCCTTGGGCACAATGACATCCTCAGGGGCGATGTCACCGGGCTTTGCAACCATCTTGCTTTTGGTCTGTTCAAGTTTCTTAAAGAGCTTGAAAGGGTTCTCGTTCGTGAATATAAGTGCGCTCTGACCGTTGAGATAACCCTTTATACCGTTAATGTCTCCACCCATCTCAGAGATGGCATGGTTGATCAGGGTATTACGGGTCATCTTCAGGACTGCAGAGCCACGGAGATCGCGGCGCATGTGCTGAAGCTGGCTTCCGGGCACGCCATGCAGGTCTACAAGACCCACAAGGTCATACTCATCAGTGTACTTCTTGACAGCCTCGATCTCGGCCTTCTTCCACTGGGGCAGGTGTGATGTATAAAGAGCCATCTATACCAGCCTCACTGAAGGGCCCATCGTGGTCTTTACATATACAGAGTGGAGATTCATTACACCACTCTCAAGAGAGTCCTCGACTTTCTTAAGAACCGCTTCAATATTCTCTGCAAGTGCCTCAGCTTCCATAGTGGTGCTGCCCACCCTTATATGGAACGTCTTCTTGTCACGTGTACGGAACTTTACAGAATTCCTTAAACGCTCCACGATCGGCCCGATATCCACTCCCTGTGGGATTGGCATCGGCATCTTTCCGCGTGGACCAAGCCTCTGACCAAGCCAGCGCCCAACAATAGGCATGACTGCGGTCTCTGCAAGGAAGAACCTGTATTCTTCAGCAATTTTCCTTGCTTCACGAGGCTCTCCGCCCAGACGCTCGATCTCTTCGGGTCCGATGATGAGGTTAACACCTGCGGCTTTTGCCTGAGTGGTGATATCTCCTTTCCCTAACACAGCAACCTTTTCAGGACTGCCAGTGCCTCTGGGTAGAAGCATCGTCTCATCAATACGGTTTTTAGGCTGCGACATATCGATGTTCCTGAGATTTATGGCAATTTCCATACTCTCCTGGAACTTACGATCTGGCGCCTGATCCATGGCCGCTTTCACGGCCTCCAGAATCTGGATCTTATTAACCATTAATTTCCTCCATAGTTCAGCGACCTCTCGATCTTCTATGAGTTTTCATAGTCTATTCATTCAGGATGCTGTCGTACTCACCTGCATCGATCAACGGGAAGATCTCTTTTGGATCCTTTCCATCGACTGTGACACCAACACTCACACATGTACCGACGACCTCTTTAACAGCGGTCTTCAGCTCATAAGAGAGCATCTTGTCAATCTTCATGCGGGCAATACGGACAGCAGCCTCGAACGGAAGGTCTCCCACTTTCTGAGTTTTGGGTTCTCCTGAACCCTTCTCAATTCCAGCTTCTTTCTTGATAAGAGCTGTTGCGGGGGGAACACCTACGGAAATTGTGAAGTTTCTCTTGTCATCGACCTCAACAGTCACAGGAACCTGCATACCATTGAACTCAGACGTCTTCTTGTTGATCTCTTCAACAACTGCCTTCACATTGATTCCGAGGGGTCCCAGAGCGGGTCCCAAGGGGGGACCAGCGGTAGCCTTTCCGCCGGGTACCAATACCTCGACTACTTCTCCCATTGTAATATCACCATGCCTTCACCCATCGGGTACTCAGCTTGGGTCTGTTAAGGTCAGTTTACAAAGACTTAAAAGTTTCAATAGGATTCTCGAAAAAAAGTTGAGATCACTCTTCAGGGGTCTTCTCAATCACGCGGACATTATCCCCGCGTACAGTGATTGGAATCGGGACCATACTCTCGTAGAGCTCAACAGTGATCTCCTCCTTTCCAGTATCTACACGCTTAACAATAGCCCTCTCACCCTTGAACGGGCCCACGATCAGCTCGACGATTGTGCCCTCCTCGATACCACTCACCACTGGTTTTGGTTCAAGGAAGTGCTGAACCTCATCAAAACATGACTCACCAGGCACCACAGCCCGCGCATTTGGAACCAGTTCAACGAGCTGCTCCATACGCGCATACTCATCCGGGCTCTCCACAAGTACATAGCCCTGGAGTTCATCAGGGGCCATCACAGCATATACGCGAATCTCGCCATGCTCTGAGACAGCCTTTCTGATATTATCCACGACAGTCCGCTCCTGTTTGGAGGTTGTTTTGATCGCGTAGATCTTATTTCCAGTCTTTTCTTCTGCCATCATCAATCACGGCAAAAAGCGCATCACTTCATATACAATAAATCCAAACAATCCGATAAGAAGGATTCCAATCGCCGCAACGACCGAGATCTTCTGAAACTCATCACGGGTTGGTGTTCTTGCGAGTTTGAGAATACGTATGTACTTTTTAAAGAATTCCTCTTCGAACTTGAACGCCATCAGCATCTCCCCATTAATTTAAGAAATCTATATCATATTCACGTGTCGCCTCTCTGGAGGTAAGATCGCCCCTGCCATAGATCTGCGGGGAGTTTACCCCTGTGACCACAAGCATGGTGCGCATCTTGTGCTGCATCTCAGGATCAACCTGAGCGCCCCAGATAATACGTGCTTCAGGAGCAATACGCGAGTATACCTCCTGAATGACACCCTCAGCCTCTGACATGGTCATGTCAGGGCCGCCGACCACATTTACAAGAGCCGCACTCGCACCTGAGATATCCACATCAAGGAGAGGGGATCTGAGAGCCTTCTTTACAGAGTCAAGAGCCTTGTCCTCACTGTCTGACTCACCCACACCAATCATGGCGACCCCGCCGCGCTCCATGACAGTGCGCACATCAGCGAAGTCGAGGTTCACAAGACCTGGCATGGTAATCAGTTCTGTTATGCCTTTGACAGCACGCGTCAAAACCTCATCAGAGACCTTAAATGCTGCATAGAGGGGCAGACGAGGCACCACCTCAAGAAGGCGATCATTTGGAACCACAATAACTGTATCAGCAACATCCCGGAGACGCTCCAGGCCTGCCTCAGCATTTTCCATCCTGATTGCACCCTCCGCAGTGAAAGGCAGGGTTACAACTGCGATTGTAAGGGCGCCCTCTTCGTGTGCCGCCTTCGCAACCACCGGCGCAGAGCCTGTGCCTGTGCCGCCTCCAAGACCAGAGGTGATAAAGACCATATCACAGCCTACAACAGAGGCATGGATAACATCCTCATTCTCGAGGGCCGCCTCCTCACCAACCTGCGGAACAGAGCCGGCACCCAGACCACGCGTACGCTTGCGCCCGATCAGGATTCTTTTGTCGGCATGTGTCCGAACAAGATGCTGGGCATCAGTGTTTATGGCAATCAGATTTGCACCCTGAATACCCTCTTCTGACATCCTGGAGATGGTATTTGAACCTCCACCACCACATCCGACAACACAGACCTTGGTCTGAAGTGATCTAAGGACTTCCTCGAGATCCTCCTCGTCCTCATGTGGACTGTCGACAATTACATCCACATTATCGATGCCATCATTTGCCCTTGATAGTGCCTCTTCCAGAATTGATTTCATAGATACCTCTCCAGTCCAGGAACCCTGATCTCCCGCACGCTGGATCTCGAGACCATTGCAGGAGTTATGACCTTCCCGCAGACCTCGATCTGATCTCCTGCTGCCAGCCTCCCATATAACGGGCCGCTGGGGACACCCAGGCTGCGCGCCTTCTCTGGATCAAACCTGAGTTTGCGCAGGATCAGCTGGTCTCCACTGACATCAGTGGCAGGATCACTGGTTATGATCAGAATACATGAGAATATAAATCCATGTAATAGTTCTGATCTATTAACCTCATAGGAAATAAAAATTGGCAGGAATTTCCCGTCAGGAGAGGTCAGGTGCACCACAGGGAGATCACAAATATTTTCCATAAACCTTGTTTCATCAATCTTCAGAGCCTCTTTCAGGAGGTCTGCCTGAATCTCAAAACTCACAGGTCTGCCGCGTGCCGGGATCTTATGTAGATGGCAGCGTGAACCAGGCGCAATACCCTCTGCAAGCTGCCTTATCTCGAGATATGTATCCCACGAGAGATCGCCAATCTCCAGGAGTTCATGCTCTGCAAGGCAGAGCATGCCAAGATCACCTATGATGGACTCGATCCTCTGACAGACCCCATGACTGAGATCCTTTCTGTCCATATATGCTGCCTCTGCCCCTGACATCTCCTGCATCTGGCGCACCATCTCAGGTTTCAGCCATTCCACCTCACGGCTGTGGGCAATATGTCCCCATGCAGCCCTTGATGAGAGGGCAATCGCTGTCTGACGTGAGGCATAGTGGGTGCCCCCGAAGCCTATCATATTGATGGTCTCAACAGGCACAGCCTCAAGTATGGCCCTTGCAACTGCCTCCCCGGCAGCAGGGTCAGTCCACTCAGTCTCAGTGCTGCCTATCTCCACAAAGAAGGATGGAGTCACAAGGTCTGTCGGGCCATGATGAGTCACCTCATAGGAGACCTCATAGCCCTCTGGTGCAGAGCGCGGCAGGGCGTTCAGGACAGCATGCATCCACTCAGGCGAGGCCTTCGCCAGGGTGCCTGCCTCCCCTCCGAGGGCGGCATCACGGTAGTTGCCTGTGACATGGACAGTAAGGGCAGGCCTCGGCCTGCTGCTCGTGTGACGTGAGATAAAGATGATGAGATCTGCACTGAGCCTGGCATCAAGACCAGTCTCATAGATCAGTTTTCCCTTCACCTCATGAAAGCTGAGGGTGTGGCCCCTGTGTGTAAAACAGGTGCCCTCCCCCAGGATCGAGAGCAGGTGCTCTCTGATATTCACTCCGGCAGGGTCGATGGCAGAGTTCAGGATTGCGATCCTCATATTGCCTTACCTCTCAATATAAGTGGATATTCAGTTGGATTCAGGGATTCAAAAGCGTTCATTCCTGAGAGAGATCTATATCTCAGGTCTGTGAAACAAGTTGCGATAAGTCAGGATGGTAAACAATATCACTATACAGATCGGACATAGTTATACTATGGTCGATGACAAGATCAGGAAGGCATTTGAGGAATCTGGTATCACAACAGAGATCACATGCCCACAGGCATTTGAGATCTCTGAAAAATATGGCATAGAGAAGTTCGATATTGCCAGGTTCTGCAACCGCCACGATCCAAAGATCAAGATCCGCGGCTGTCAGCTGGGCTGTTTCAAATAAGAGGAGCACAATGGATCTCTTTCTTGAGGTCGTTCCTGTAGAGGGAGCGGTCAGGGCACTCTGTTCCATAGCGAAGCATGTGCCTGATGAGAAGGTGGCGCTTGGAAAGGCCCACAACCGTATCCTTGCAGAGGACGCAACAGCAGACGATGATATACCCGGATTTACGAGATCTGTGGTCGATGGATATGGACTCCGGGCCTCTGACACCTCCGGGGCAGGTGAGGCCATGCCTGCAATGCTCAAACTCAGAGGTAGCGTTGCTATCGGCGAGGCCGACGCACCTGTCATAGTGGCAGGTGAATGCGTCTATGTCCCGACAGGAGGTATCCTGCCTGAGGGTGCAGATGCGATGGCGATGATCGAGGACTGCGAGAGAGTGGGTGACGAGGTGCTGGTGCACAGACCTGCTGCTCCCGGGGAGAATGTCCTCATTAGAGGGGATGACTTCAGGGAGGGTGAGACTGTCCTTGCCAGAGGCAGGAGACTCTCGCCACGTGACCTTGGAGTGCTCGGAGCACTTGGATATTCACAGGTAAAAGTCTCAGGCCGGCCTGTGGCAGGCATTATCTCGACAGGCAATGAACTGGTCTCTGTAGAGGAGAGACCAGGGGCGGCAGAGGTCAGGGATGTCAATAGCCACCTGTGCAGCGGCTTTGCAGAGGCCTGCAACTGCGAGTCAAGGATATATGGCATAGTCAGGGATGAGAGGGACGCCCTGACAGATGCAATATCCAGGGCAGTACAGGAGTGCGACCTTGTCCTCATATCAGGCGGGAGTTCGAAGGGTGAGCATGACATGTGCGCCTCCATCATCAAGGAAGCAGGCGAGGTGCTGGTGCATGGCATCGCTATCGCGCCAGGCAAACCCACCATAATAGGCAGAGTAGGAGATACACCTGTCATCGGGCTGCCAGGCCATCCTGCCTCGGCATATGTGGTACTCATAGCGCTTGTACGCCACCTCATCTCTGCCATGACAGGCGAGAAGAGTGAACCCCTTGTGAGACAGGCAGTTCTCACATCAAATATAGCCTCAGCACGTGGTCGGGAGGACTATGTACGGGCCTCTCTCAGCGGGAATAAGGCCACACCCCTCTTTGGCAAGTCAGGCCTCACAAACACCCTTGTCAGGAGCGCAGGCCTCATCAGGATCCCACAGGAGCGTGAGGGACTTGAGGCAGGCGAGAATGTGGATGTGATTCTGTGGTAAAGAGATATCTTAACCTGGTCTCACTTGACGAGGCACTTGAGTGCATAGAGAGTTCATACGATTTTACCCCGAAAACAGAGGAGGTATCACTTGACAGGGCAACAGGCAAGATTACGGCAGAACCGATATTCGCCAGATTCTCTGTCCCGCAGATCCACCTCTCAGCAATGGATGGCATCGCTGTCAGAAGCATGGATACAGCAGGGGCGGGCGAGCAGCACCCTGTCACTATCAACAACGGTGTGCGTGTAAACACCGGCAATGTGGTTCCACAGGGCTATGACGCCGTGGTGATGATCGAGGATGTCTCTGCTGAGAAGGACGCATATATTGTCAGGGCTGCTGTGAGCCCCTGGCAACATATACGGGCAGTCGGGGAAGATATAGGTGAGTCAGAGATGATCCTGCCCTCTCTGCACAGAATTCGCCCCCATGAGATAGGTGCCCTTGCAGCCTATGGAATCAAAACCCTGCCTGTGCTGGCACTCTCTGTGGGCCTTATCCCTACAGGCAGTGAACTCATCCCGCCCGGCAGCAGACCAGAACCTGGTCAGACCATAGAGAGCAATATGCATATGGCAGCTGCCTGTCTGCGTTCACTTGGTGCCTCCCCAAAGATCTATGATATCGTGAGTGATGAGCCAGAACTCATCAGGGCGGCGATCAAGAAGGGTATCCAGGAGAATGACATGCTGGTCATCTCAGCAGGCTCATCCAAGGGGACACGCGACTACACCGCAGACCTGATCGCAGAACTGGGAGAGGTATTCATCCATGGGGTCGCAATAAAACCTGCAAAACCTGTCATAATAGGGAAGATCGCCGGCAAGCCGGTGATAGGGATGCCAGGCTATCCACTGGCCTCATACACAATCCTGCGTGAGATGATAACGCCCATGCTTGCTCATTATGGCCTGAAGATACCTGAGAGCGAGAGAGTGGAGGCACGCCTGACCACCACCCTGCACTCAGCAATAGGCACTGATGAGTTTGTGCTGCTGTCCACAGGCAGGATTGGAGATGAATGGGTGGCAGTCCCGCAGTCAAGAGGTGCAGGCGTCCAGATGAGTGCTGTCAGGGCCAATGCCTACATGAAAATCCCGTCTGCAAAGGAGGGTGTCATGGCAGGCCAGAGGATCAGTGAACAACTGACAGTGCCAAGGCCAGAGGCCGAGAGTGCACTTCTGATCACAGGCAGCCATGACCCTGTCCTCGATTATCTGGCAAATCTCATGCGCATCTCAGGGGTGGACATACATTCCACACATGTGGGCAGCATGGGCGGCCTGCTTGCCCTCAAGAAGAATGAGTGCCATGCGGCGCCCATGCATCTCCTCTCAGATGACGGCACCTACAACACCAGTTATCTTAATAAATACATCCCAGATCAGGAACTGGTGCTCCTCTGCGTCGCTGAACGCCAGCAGGGTATCGTTTCAAGAGAAGGCCTCACATTTGATGATATCCCTGCGCACACCTTCATAAACAGGCAGAAGGGCTCAGGCACGCGTCTCCTCCTGGACCATCTCCTGAAGGAGAAGGGCATTGCACCTGAGACCATCCAGGGCTATGAGAGAGAACTCACCACTCACTTTGCAGTGGCCCTCTCAGTAAAGACAGGAGAGGCTGACTGCGGGGTATGTGTATACAGTGCCGCAAAGGCCCTTGGCCTGCCCTTTGTGCCGATAGGCACAGAGCGCTATGAACTTGTGGCAAGGCGCTCTGTCCTTGATGAGGATCCCCGCCTCTCTGCGGTCTTTGATATGGTCGCATCTGAGGAGTTCAAGAGAATTCTTCTCTCACTCGGCGGCTATGACGTCAGTGAGACAGGCGTGCGGCGCGGACTCCCATAAGCACCGCCTCCTCAGGGGTCTGGCACCTGAATACACCAGGAATATTCCAGGTGCAGACCCCGAATACCGGCTTTTTTAGTTTGAGTGCCATCCCTATCTCTGAGAGGGTACCATATGCCCCGCCGACCGCGATGACTGCATCAGAGGACTGGATGATGACGGCATTTCTTGCGATACCGAGGTTGGTTCTGATTACCACATCCAGGAACTGGTTGCCATCCTCAACTCCGGGCAGGATACCCACACATCTTCCGCTGGCCTTTCTCGCACCCCGACAGGCGGCCTCCATCACACCACCCAGGCCACCGCAGATGAGGGTCTCATGATTGCCTGCTATCAGGAATCCGATGGTTTCTGCGGCCGCCTCCTCTTCAGGCGTGCACTCAGAAGCGCCGATTACTGCGATCTGCATAACTATTGAGATCACCTGCCCATTGAATAAACCCTATCACCTACAAGATTCAAACTGTCTACCATACTGAGGGATCACCGTTGAAAGAGGTCACAAGCAGCTTCAATGCAAATGAGGTGGAGGCCAGGATCAGGAGATTCTGGGCTGATGAGGACACCTACAGGAAGGTCAGGGAACTGAGACAGGACGGTCAGTCCTTCTTCTTTGTGGACGGCCCGCCATACACCACAGGCAATATTCACCTTGGAACGGCCTGGAACAAGATCATCAAGGACTGCATCCTGCGCCAGAAGCGGATGACAGGCAGGAATGTCATAGACAGGGCAGGATATGATATGCATGGTCTCCCTATTGAGGTGAGTGTCGAGCATGAACTCGGGTTCAAGAGCAAGAAGGATATTGAGACCTTCGGAATCGCGAACTTCATAGAGAAGTGCAGGGAGTTCGCACTTGAGCATAAGGACTCCATGAATGAGCAGTTCAGAGAACTTGGTATCTGGATGGACTTTGATAATCCATATCAGACCATCATGCCAGAGTTCATTGAGGCTGCATGGCTGACTGTAAAGAGGGCCAGTGAGAAGGGTCTCCTTGAGCAGGGCCATCGTGTCGTGAACTGGTGCCCCCGCTGCGGGACTGCCATTGCAGACTCTGAGGTGGAATACTGGGACGAGACAGATCCATCTGTCTATGTCAGGTTCCCTGTCAGGGGCAGGGAGAATGAGTACCTTGTCATCTGGACTACCACCCCCTGGACCCTGCCGGCAAATGTGGCAATCGCTGTCAAAGCAGACTTCAGATATGCACGTGTCCGTGCAGTCAAAGACGGCAAAGAGGAGATCCTCTGGATTGCCGAAGAACTGGCAGATGCCCTCCTCAAGAAGGCGCATTACCAGAAGGCCGAGGTTCTTTCCACAATAAGTGGCGCAGAACTGGCAGGCACTGTCTATGATTCGCCTCTCGCGGATCTGGTGCCTGCACAGAAGGAGACCCCACATCGTGTGATTACAGCAGACCATGTCACCATGGAGAACACTGGTCTGGTGCACACAGCACCAGGACACGGCTGGGACGACTACCTTGCAGGCATCAAGGAGAACCTCCCTACTCTCTGCCCTGTGGATGGCGCAGGCGTATTCACTGAGGAGGCCGGCGTATTCGAGGGCAAGTATGTGCGTGACGCAAATCAGGATGTCATTGAGGCACTTGGCGATTATCTGCTGATGGGCTGGAATATCACCCACCGCTATGGCCACTGCTGGAGATGCAAGACCCCTATCATCTCACGTTCCACAGACCAGTGGTTCATTGCCATTCCGAAGATCAAGAAGCAGATGCTTGAGGAGATCGCAAAGACAAACTGGTATCCTGAATGGGCAGGCAGCGCCCGTTTCCATGACTTCGTTGCCGGTGCCCGCGACTGGTGTATCTCCAGACAGCGTTACTGGGGTATACCAATCCCGGTCTGGAAGTGTGAGAAGTGCGGCGAGATGCGTGTCTTCGGGACTGTGGCAGAACTGAATGAGGCCAGCGGCGCGAACCTCACAGATCCGCACCGTCCATATGTGGACGAGGTCACAGTGCCCTGCGCATGCGGCGGCACGATGCACAGGGTTGAGGATATCTTCGATGTCTGGTTCGACTCTGCGATGGCCTCATGGGCAACCATCAACTACCCGCGTGAGAAGGAGGCCTTTGAGAAACTCTGGCCTGCTGACCTCATCATAGAGGGTCAGGACCAGACACGCGGCTGGTTCTACTCTCAGCTTGGTGCCTCTGTTATCAACTTTGACAGGGCCCCATACAAGAATGTCATGATGCATGGCTTTGCCCTCGACTCAAATGGCCGGAAGATGAGCAAATCTGTCGGCAATGTGATCACCCCCTCTGAGGTCATGGATAAGGTGGGTGTCGATGTGCTCAGGCTCTATATCCTGTCTGCAAACGCACCCTGGGACGACCTGAAATTCAACTGGGACAGTGTAAAGACAGTCAACAGGGCAGCCAACATCCTCTGGAATGTCTACAGGTTCCCGCTGCCGTACATGCTTCTTGACGGCTTTGAGCCTGAGTGCGGCGAGAACAAGGTCTGGGACGCCGCTTATGTCCGTGCCCACATAAACGAGATGCCTGTTGAGGATCGGTGGATCATCTCAAGGATCAACAGCCTTGCAGAGACAGTCACAGAGGCCACTGAGAAGTGTGAGCTCCATGTGGCCACACGTGCCCTTATCTCCTGCGTTCTCGACGATATCTCACGCTGGTATGTCCAGATCGTCAGGCCGAGAATGTGGCTTGAGGAGGACGCCGTCGAGAAGGTGCAGGCCTATGAGACGATGTACTACGTGATCAGGACATTCTCAACCCTTCTCGCGCCATTTGCACCACATCTGGCAGAGGAGATCTACCAGAACCTCAGGTGCGAGGGCGATATGGAGAGCATCCACATGATCACATGGCCGAGGGGAGAGGAAACCCTCACAGACGCTGCTCTTGAGGAGGAGATGGCTGTTGTCCAGGCCTTTGATGAGGCCGCCTCCGCTGCAAGGCAGGAAGGTAAGCGCAAGCTCCGCTGGCCTGTTGCAGAGATCACTGTCATTACAGACTCTGATGTGGTAGCTGATACATTTGAGAACCTTGGCGAGTTATGCAGGTCAAGGTCCAACAGCCGGAAGGTCAGTGTCGTGAAGGGCAGATGGGAAAGGATGGGCTGGAATGCCGAGCCTGTCATGCGTGTCATCGGCCCGGAGTTCGGCAGGGAAGGCCCAAAAATCAAGGCCGCAGTCGAGGCCGCAGACGGCGATGCCCTCAAGGCCGCCCTTGATGCAGAGGGCAGTGTCGAGGTCGGAGGATACACCCTCACAGAGAAGCACCTCACCTTTGAGGAGAGGCTGCCTGAGAATGTATTCTCAGCATCCATGAAGGACGCAAATGTCTGTGTGGATATCACACTCTCAGATGATATCGAGGCTGAGGGCTTTGCCCGTGAGGTCATCAGGAGGCTTCAGGAGATGCGCAGACAGCTTGACCTGAATGTGGAGGACTTCATCTCTGCATCTGTGCAGGTGGCAGACAGCCGCATCCTTGGTCTGCTTGGAGACTGGAAGGACGGGATCATGCATGAGGTCAGGGCAGAGAGCCTTGAACTGACAGGCACTGAGACCGGACTTCCAGAAGCTGCCCACTCCCAGGAATGGGAAGTGGAAGGCACACAGATGAGAATGGCAATCTCACGCTCAGTCAAGGACTGAGCTGAGATAGGCCTCTCCTTCTGGTGTGGAGAAGAGCGGGAGGTCGCGGTCTGCGAAGGCCACACGCCTCTCGCACTCCACTGTCTCCCCAGTAACAGGATTATAACCCTCTTTTTTAACTGTTCTGCGGGATATGAGTGTGCCACGTCTCTGCCATGCAGGCGTCTTTGCAAGGTTTACACCGCGCCTGAACATCATCTCATGCATATCACGTGAGTTCAGGCCCTTCAGGGCCTTTGCGGCCTGAGATGAGGTCATGCCATCCTCGATGAGGGCATGCTGGCAGTAAGCATTGATGTGATTGCGCCAGGCCTCTTTCTGCCTCCAGGTGAGGTATTCACCCACTTTGTCGGGTGTAAGCAGGATGACACGGGAATCAAATGAGAGGGGCTCCTCTGAGTGCAGTGCAAGGGTCGCGGCGCTTGCGGCATAGGAGGCACAGACAGAATCTATCTTCTCAAGACGCCCCCCGAATGGGAGGGTATCAAAGTATATGCTGATCTCGTCTGAGAAGGTGTAGCAGAAGAGGGGTTCAAGCCCGCTCGAACTCATCAGCCTGAGACAGATCTCACAGAATGCATCCTGAAACCCGGAGTCATAGGGTTTTTCCAGACCAGACTTCCTTGTAAGGCCATGGAAGGCACGCCCATCCACCCTGACCATGAGGGGGGGCACAAGGGCGATTGTACTGAATATCTCTCGTTCTTTCATGTCTCAAAAAAGTATAGATATATTTTGCAGCCCAGCGGCCGGTTGATCATTCTTCTTCTTTGACACGCTTCTGGAAGAGACTGGCAATGTGTCTGATGATGATGATATCCCCGACATTGTGGATCAGTCTGTGAGGGATGCGTATGCCAGAGTATCCTCTGAGTTCCAGGATCTCAGGATTGAGATTGCCTACTGCAATGGCATCCACCCTCTTGGTGTCGATATTAAGGACAGCATCGTCCACATCACCGACCAAAATCCCTTTATCAGTATACACCTGCATTCCAAAAAAATCAGTGACCAGTGTTTTCATCGTAACCTACTGAAGGTATACTTCTTAAAAGTTAAAAATATAACCACTTGCATGGAAGGCTCAGTCCAGATTGGAAAGATCTTTGACATCCCTATTCTACTGCACTTCACCTTTCTTCTGGTCATCCCCCTGTTTGCATGGATCATTGGCAGCCAGATTGAACTGACAACAGTTATTCTGGCCAGTCTGTTTGGAATCGAAGGGCGGGTGGACACCAGT
>Ga0265294_10006316_pt1 | contig 14262 bp, 11 predicted proteins | sample MunlanPumphouse3_FD_192504 | JGI IMG/M metagenome (GOLD analysis project Ga0265294, IMG submission 192504) | Groundwater microbial communities from a municipal landfill in Southern Ontario, Canada - Pumphouse #3 | ecosystem: Environmental > Aquatic > Deep subsurface > Groundwater | place... | reverse complement strand
CCACTAAAACAAGGATTGAAACAAGGCCCAACCACGTAACTATCATAATCCTCTGAAATTCGAATGCAACATCCACTAAAACAAGGATTGAAACTATTGATGTTGATATACCAGAACCAGAAGTTGATAATTCGAATGCAACATCCACTAAAACAAGGATTGAAACGCACAATCCACACAGGCCTGAGAAGAATGACCTTGCATTCGAATGCAACATCCACTAAAACAAGGATTGAAACTTTTAACCTCGACCTTTGAAAGCGTGTATGTGGATGAATTCGAATGCAACATCCACTAAAACAAGGATTGAAACTTCCAAAACGTGTTCTAGAAACACAAGAGCAAAATCAATTCGAATGCAACATCCACTAAAACAAGGATTGAAACTAGGATCGGCCAGACGTTTCTATCCAACCGGATAAAATATTCGAATGCAACATCCACTAAAACAAGGATTGAAACAGACGTCTAGATCAGGGTATCCCTGATTTAGGGATCGTATTCGAATGCAACATCCACTAAAACAAGGATTGAAACCATACGATGAAATGACGAAAGAAGTTGGTGATAATAATTCGAATGCAACATCCACTAAAACAAGGATTGAAACTCTTTTGCAAGCTCTTCAAATACACCTAACTTTTTTGATTCGAATGCAACATCCACTAAAACAAGGATTGAAACATTTTTGAGTATACGTTTTCACGTGCTTTTCTTGAATTCGAATGCAACATCCACTAAAACAAGGATTGAAACTTTTGGAAATATATTTCATAGCCATTTGGTTCGAGACAATTCGAATGCAACATCCACTAAAACAAGGATTGAAACTCTGGATTATACGCTGAACAGTGCCATCAGGGTTGTTGAATTCGAATGCAACATCCACTAAAACAAGGATTGAAACTTTGTTTGTTTTCCATGTTTGTTCATTCCTCAAAACAATTCGAATGCAACATCCACTAAAACAAGGATTGAAACACATTTTATTACCTCTTTAATTCATCCTTTAAAAAATTCGAATGCAACATCCACTAAAACAAGGATTGAAACCCCAGTAGGGATATCATCAGGCGAAAAGATAATAATTCGAATGCAACATCCACTAAAACAAGGATTGAAACCCACCGTTATAACCTCTCTAGTTTTTCCGTTATGATTCGAATGCAACATCCACTAAAACAAGGATTGAAACACAAATCATTATTTGGATACTTCTTAATCAGATATTATTCGAATGCAACATCCACTAAAACAAGGATTGAAACACAAAAAATTCCCTGTTCTTGTCAAAAACCACCTCTAATTCGAATGCAACATCCACTAAAACAAGGATAAATATCTGTAATTATATCTATTTTAAGTTGAAAACGATATAGGATAGATTAATATCGGGGAATTAATTATATTATAATAATATTTTGAATAATTTGTCGATTTTTGCTAATACAAAAACCCTGATAGTCGACAAATTAAATAACTTTTAAACTCCTCTAATCCTAATTTTTTAATTCGTAGAAACGCCTTTTCAGGGATTCTTATAAAACATTTTTATAATATAGAGGCCTCGTTTACTTTGTAGAAATAATTATGTAAAGAGATAGAAACACGACGAAACTAAATAATATTTGTAGAACGAAATAAAATGAAATTAATTGAAGGAAATTTAATGAAATTAATTGAAGGACTTGGCTCTCTTTGGGAAACAGCTAGGACTGTTATTCCTATAACCGCACTATTGGTTTTTTTCCAATTAGTTATATTAAGAAAACCAATAGTAAATGTAAAAAATATAATAGCTGGATTCTTCTTAAGCATCTTTGGACTACACTTTTTTTTAAAAGGTGTATCCTTGAGTTTGCTTCCTTTAGGAGATAGTGTAGGAAAAAACCTAGTTATTTTAAAACATAAATGGGTTATTATTCTCTTCTCTTTTATCTTAGGATATACAGGAACCCTTGTAGAACCTGGATTAAAAGCCTTAGCCTTAGAAGTAGAAGAGATCTCTATTGGGGCAATCTCAGAAAAAGTACTAATTCAAACTGTAGCTGTTGGTTTTGGCTTTGGAATGGCCTTGGGAATTTTTAAAATACTAAACAACATTCCAAATTTTAAAATAATAGCTCCTCTCACCGTTGTAGTATTTATATTACTCTTTTTTGTTCCAGAAGAATTTATTGCTATAGCTATGGATTCAGCAAGTTCGACTACAGGACCTGTTAATATCCCATTAAATATGGCTATAGCTTTGGGCTTATCTAAAATAATGGATAGTTCGGATCCACTTATGAATGGATTTGGAATAATTGGGCTCACCTCATTGGGCGCAATGATCTCTGTACTAATTTTAGGTTTAATCAGTAAATTATAAAAGGGGCATTTCACATGCAAGAAGTCCTTTGTATTGTAGCAATAGTCGAAAGAGGAAAAGCAGATAAAATTGTAGAGGATGCAAAAAAAGCAGGAGCTAAAGGAGCAACAATTCTTTATGGAAGAGGTACAGGGGAAAACGAAGTTCAAAAATTTTTAACGATACAAATAGAATCATCTAAAGAAGTAATCCTTATTTTAAGTGAAAAAAAGAAATACAAACCTATTTTGAGAGCGGTTATTGAATCAGGGAAATTAGAAAAACCAGGCACAGGGATTGTATTTACTCTTCCGATATTTAATTTAGTAGGCCTGCATTATAGAGAAGAATTAAAAAAGAATAATGAATAAAGAAAGGCCCTCCTATGACCCAAAAAAAGATGAAAAAGGAGTTTTCTAAATTTTTATAATTTTTAATTCAAACAAGCTTCCCTATATTTTTCAAATCCGAGCCTGTCTAACAAAGCTCCAAACCTTTCTCCCTCGAGTCCAAACTCCCTGTAGTATGCAAGAGTTTTTTCCAGAAGCAAAAAAAGTTCGGATTCGGCTGCGAGTTCAAGGACCTTTGTTCCGGGTCTTGGCTTGCGCCCCACTTTGCCCCCCACAAAGACAGTATAGCCAACTTTTTCAGCTTTTATAGCAGCCTTCCTACAAGCTGAGATACATTCTCCGCAGAAACTACATTTATCCAAATCGAGCTTGAGTTTTTCATCTTCAAGAAAAAGAGCTCCCATTTTACAGGTTTTGACACAAAGCCCACAGCTTACGCAATTTTCTTCTACAAGTTTGGGCTTGACTGTGCCCATTATCCCAAAATCGTTTTCCTGAGGCTTTAGACAAGCTGCAGGACAGCCAGTTACCGCCACCTTAAACTTTTTTGGAGCGAAACTTCCAAAGTATTTTTCATCAATTATTCCGGCAATTTCGGGACAGTTAATAAGCCCGTGGTTGCAGACAGTGTTTCCCTGACAAGCCACAATTCCTCTGACCTTTTGCCCAGTTGCCCCTCCCGCAAGCCCAAATTTATCCATTTCTTCAAATATCTTATCCGCATCTTCTGCTTTTACAAAAGGAATCTCGATTCCCTGCCTTGAGGTGATATGGAGATGTCCAGCCCCGTATTTGAGGGAAGCATCAGCAATTGCCTTTAAGGCCTCAGCTTCAAGGCGACCGCCTGTTATATGCAGGCGCATTGAAAAATTGTTTTCCTGCCGCTGAGGAAGAAAACCTTTGTTTTTTAGAGTAGCCAAATCAATTTTTTTTGTGTTCATTAAGCTCACCTCAACGGGAGGCATTGAATCGGGAATATATATAAATTGTGTTATTCTCCGGAATTTCGGCTTAGAACAAGAAAAGAAAAGCTCTGAAAGCTTAAAACAGAAACAGGAAAAGAAACTGAAAAAGAAAAAATAAGATTAATAAACTAAAAAAAGGCCCGAAAAATTCGCCTTTTTTTCGGAAGCTCAGAGGAAAAAAAACACATCCATTTGGACAAAAAACATGTAAAGTCCAGTTCCTACAAAGATACTGAGCATGGCGTTTCGCTTCCAAGCGTGCAGAACTGCAACCACTCCAATGGCTAGAAGTTCCGGGAGTCCGTACGGGGCTTTGAGCCACTGAACATCTTTTAGGCAGAAGATAACCAGCAGCAAGAGAATCATTGGGGGAAGGTTCTTTTCAATTGTAGCTATGGATTTTGGGGGAGCTCTTGAACTAAAGCAGATAAAGGGCAAGACCCTTGTGGCAAAAGTTGCAAGAGCCAAGACTGCAATGATTACCAACATATGTGCCGTATCAAACATTAACGTTCCTCCTTATTTGGGTTTTTAGCCGGATGCTCTGAAGGGGAGTTTTTCCCAAAACCCAGTCTTTTTAGATTTGAGGCTTCTCCCTTGTATTTTTCTGCAGCAATTAGAATTAGAGTTCCCAAAATAATCGAAGCCAAAAGCAGCTCATCTGGATCAAAAAACCAGAGGGAAAAACTACCTGCAAGAAGAGCTACAAGGAAAGGAAAGCTATCTTTTGAGTGGAAGTACTGCTCGATTGTCAGCACTACAAAAAGCGCAGCTAGCACAAAGTCCAAGCCTTCTAAATTAAGGGAGATTACAGCACCTAGCCCTGCTCCAAGCACGCAGCCCGTAATCCAGTAAAGGTGATCAAGAAGTGCAATATAAAAGTAAAACTTGGATTTTGAAGCCCCTTTGGGAACTTTGGTTGTGGTCAGGAGAGCATAGGTTTCATCCGTAAGCGCAAAGATCAGATAGGGTTTTACCTTTCCCACATCAGCAAATTTGTTCAAGAGGGACAGTCCATAAAAAGAATGCCTGAGATTCAAAAGCAGGGTGGCTATGATAAACTCCGCAAGGCCGGCTCCGGCGACCAGCAAGGCTACGGCTAAAAACTGGCCGGATCCGGCATAGATAAAAACACTCATCAAAAGGGCATAGATCCAATGGTAGCCCGCATTGTCCAGAAGGAGCCCAAAAGCCATTCCAAGCGGGATATAACCCAAAAACACTGGGAAGGTGGTTTTTAAGGCCATCATGAAAAGTTCGTTGTTTTGTTTACTCATATTCGGTCATGCTGCTTTATTTCTGGAGTACAGAGTAAGGATTCTGAAAGCTTGAATTGCCTGTTAATCGTATATATGCTTTACCAAAAAAGGGTTCAATAAACCGAAACTCTCCTCCTAGAAAGGGCCAGCTCTGAGATTTAGTGTACGAATCTGGAGGCTAGAGCTGATTGAAAAATAGAAAACCTAGGGATTTTTCAAAAACTTCATTTTAAAAGGCGGAGATAAATAAAGCATATTTTATTATTTCTCAGAATAGAATTAAAAGAAAAAAGAAATCTGGAAAAAAGAAAATGCTCTTTTTTGTTTTCCCAAAACAGGAAAAGTTTTTTGGCTTTTTTTCCTTTTCCGAAAACCGGCCTTTCAAAAATCCAGTTGAAGCTCGCCTTTCAGAGCCCTATTATCCTGTAAAGTTTTTCCAGATCAAGATGCTGCCTTACAACTTCAGCCAGTTCTTCATAGGCTTCGTTTTCGGAGCCTATCTTCTCAGGTTCATATTCGAGCCCTTTTTGCTTGTAGAGGTATTGCATCAGAGCAGTTCTAAGATTTGCATTTTCAAAGAGTCCGTGCAGGTAAGTCCCAATCACAAGCCCTTCCTCATCAATAGCTCCGTCGTCTCCGAAAACCGGCTTTTTTGAATCAGTTTTTCCCATATGGATCTCGTAGCCTTTGACTCTTTCTCCTTTGAGGGCTGCAAGAATTGGCCCCTGGGCCTTGACTGGTTTTGTGACTTGTACAGTTTTCTTTTCGTATCCGCCAAACTTTGTCCGGATATCCAGCAGGCCAAGCCCTTCAAACTCAGCTTCCCTTCCTCCCTCTATACCGGAATCATAAATGGACTTTCCAAGCATCTGGTAGCCTCCGCAGATTCCAAAAATCGGGATTTTGTGCTTAAACGAGATAATTTTTTCTGCCATGCCACTGGCTTTTAGATCTTTGAGGTCCTCGATTGTGTTTTTCGTGCCTGGAATTATGATTAGGTCCGGGTTTCCAAGTTTTTCGTCAAGTTCGACGTACCGTACATACGCTAATTCCTCAAGAGGCTCAAAATCCGTAAAGTTTGAAATTCTGGAAAGTTTGATTACCGCAATCTCGATTGCTTTACCTTCCCGATTTTCAGGCTTGTCCTCAAGAGAGACTGAATCTTCGGAGGGGAGGTTCATTTTAAAGTAGGGAAGGACGCCAAGGACTGGAATTCCGGTCCTTTCTTCAAGCTCCCTAAGCCCAGGCTCCAGGATTTTCTCGTCCCCTCTAAACTTGTTTATGATAAAGCCTTTAACGTTTTTTCGAACATCTGCGGGCAGAAGCTCGACTGTGCCATAAAGGCTTGCAAAGACTCCCCCTCTTTCAATGTCTCCGACAATAACAATCGGAGCTTTGGTAAGTCTTGCAGCTCCTATGTTTACGATGTCTCGTTCGTAAAGGTTGATCTCAGCAGCCCCTCCAGCCCCTTCCATGACTATGATCTCATGGGTTTCGGCTAATTTCTGAAAAGCTTTTAAGACAATTGCGTTCATCTCTTCAATAGAGTCATAGTATTGCCCCGCACTTTTATCGGCATAAGGCTCTCCAAGCACGATTACTTGAGAGACCCGGTCTCCTTTGGGCTTTAGAAGAACAGGATTCATCTCAGCAGAGGGCTCAACTCCTGCTGCTTTTGCCTGAATTGCCTGGGCGATTCCTATTTCTTTTCCATCTTTTGTGATCCAAGAATTCAGACTCATATTCTGGGCCTTGAAAGGTGCGACCCTATACTTTTTGGAAAGAAGCCTGCAAAGGGCGGTTACTACCGAACTCTTTCCGGCATGCGAAGAAGTTCCCAGAATCAAGATGCGTTTTGTGTCCATTTTATCACCCATTTTGATGAAAGCTTATCTGAAGGTATTATGCATTTATTAAAAACTGTTTTGAAAGTCGGAATTAAATAATTGAATTCTAATAATTGAATTCTGAGGGTTGCTAAATCAATAAAACTTGTTTTAATTTAAGAATTATATCCGTATAGTAAAACTAAGGAATAAATACTTTCTTATAAAGGTCAACTTTCTTTCTCTTTTTCTTTTTGGGTATTTTGAAAAAAACGATTGGAATCTTGATTTTCAGAGAAAGCCTAAATTTCAAAAAATAAATAAAGAGAAATAGATTAGGAATAAAACATAACCTTTATATATAAAAAACATTCTATAAAATATAAGAAATTTGCTGTGTTAGGGAGTAATCTCTGTGATAGAAGCGATGAAGGAAATTGGCGAATACGCGCTTGAAAAAGAAAACACAGATCTCAATGATATTGTAGGAATTCTAGTTGAGAATCCTGCAAGTAATGAAAGCTATAAACATATATTTGGGCTCAAATTTGAAATTATTGAAAAGAATTTTGAATATCGAGGGATTGAACACCAGGAATATTCAAAGGAAAAAATATCACGTTATCTCTATAAAAGAGGGTCCTCGAATGGCCCAGATCTCACACCCACAACAAGAATTACAGAAGTCGAAAAAACATTTAATAAAAAAATAGAGAGCTGGTTCACAAAACCTTTGAAAAATACAGAAGCCTTACTTGAAGAGGAGGAAGTTCGCTTTTTAAAAAGCCTTTTGAGATGCATAAAGGAAAATAAAGAGGCAATCCTTTCAGAGCTGAAGGACAAGATAAATCACATTGATTCAAAAGAAAATTCAATCTTGACCTTATTATTTGAAACTCCTGATGGCAGTAAATACATAGGGGATTTTCAAGTCTTTAAAAAGATATTGAAGGATAATGGGGCCTCAAAGTTTTACAAAAAATATGGAATCACCTCAAAGGAAGCTGACAAGCTCTGTACTATATGTAAAAAGAAAGCTGAGGTATATGGCTTTGTAACTCCATATGAATTTTATACAGTAGATAAATGTGGATTTGTTAGTGGGGGTTTTGAGCAAAGTAAAGCTTGGAAAAATAATCCTGTTTGCTTAGATTGTGCTTTGAAAATCATCTCAGGAAAGGAATATATAGAAAAGTATATGTCTTTTGGATTTTACGGATTCCGGTATTTAATTATTCCAAAGTTCCTAACTGAGAAATTATTAAGCAAGGAGGAACAAGAAGAGCTTTTTGAAGTTTTTGAAAAGTTTAGGGAAAAAGATTTAAAATTTAATAAGGAGTACAGGAATTTTTTACAGAATAATGAATCTGATATCCTTGAGATTTTAAGTGAACAAGGAAATTATCTGAACTTGAATATCCAGTTTTATGAAAAATCAAACTCTGCCTATCGAATCCTTTTATATATCGAAGATGTTTTGCCATCTAGGTTAAGAAAACTCTTCCATGCTAAAGCTATAGTAGATAAGAGAAAGATCTTCAAAGACTACTATGTTAGTGAAGCCGAAACAAAGTCAGTTAAATTTACATTGGGGAATGTAAGATGGTTTTTTCCCAATAAATCCAATGATCCCAATTTGAATACTTATTTTTTAGAGATTACAAACGGAATATTTACAGGAAAAGCAATCGATTATGCTTTTTTATTAAAGTATATTATGCTAAAGCTTCGAAAGGATTTCAGAAGCAGTAATTCTACACTAAGATATTCTCTCTTTTTGGGTTTTCAGCTACTGGATTATTTGAATCAATTAGCTCTACTTGGAAATTATAAAGGAGACACAAATATGGATTCCACAGACTTATCAAAATTGCTCAGTAACTTTGGGCCAGATGAAACTATTGGGTATGAAAAGAAAGCAGATTTGATTTTTTCTGAATTTAAAGATTTTTTTAATAAGGATGCAAAAAAAGCTCTCTTTCTTGAAGGAACACTAGCTCAATACCTGTTAAATATTCAAAAATACCAGCGTGGAAGCACCCCTTTTAGAACAAAGCTGAGAGGCTTGAATCTTGACGAAAGATACGCAAAAAAACTCCTACCCGAAATACAGAATAAACTCGAAGAATACAATTCCAATTATTATAGAGAACTTGAATCTCTGATAGCTAAATACATGATTCAAGCAGGTTCAGGCTGGAAAATGTCAAACGATGAAATAAGTTTCTATTTTGTTCTTGGAATGAATCTGTCAAATCACCTGAAACCAATAAAATCTGAAAAAGGAGATAAAAAATGACTGAAATTACCAGAAGGTCAGAGCTTGTATTTTTGTATGATATTAAAGACGGAAATCCAAATGGAGATCCTCTTGACGAAAACAAACCGAGAATTGACGAAGAAACCGGGGTAAATCTTGTAACTGATGTCCGACTTAAAAGAACTATCAGAGATTACCTTCATAATTTTAAAAATGAAGAAATATTTGTAAAAGAGATCTCCGATGAAAACGGAGCTCTTCAGGATGCAAAAACAAGAGCTAAAGATTTTTTGACTCAAAAGGAGCCACTTCCCGATTTTGCCACTGGAAAAAAAGATATAGACAACTCTATTTTAAACAAGTGTATCGATGTTCGGCTTTTTGGAAGTACTATTCCTCTTGAATTTAAAGTCAAAAGCAAAAAAGAAACTGGTTCTATTACCCATACAGGTCCTGTGCAGTTTAAAATCGGAAGATCAATGCACAGAGTTTTTGTTAAACATATTAGAGGAACCGGAGCTTTTGCCTCAAAGAAGGGTGCAAGTCAAAAGACCTTCCGTGAAGAAGATTTTTTGCAGTACTCGCTGATTAATTTTTATGGAATTATCAATGAAAATGCTGCAAAAGATACGAAACTTTCAGAAGAGGATGTAACCTTACTGCTTGATGGAATGTGGAATGGAACTAAAAACCTGATTTCAAGGTCAAAAGTCGGACAGGTTCCAAGGTTTTTGCTTAAAGTAAACTACAAAGAAGGAAATTATCACATCGGCGATCTTAATAATTTAATTAAGCTGAAATCAGAGCTTGTTGACGAAGAAATACGGGATATCTCCCAGGTAAAAATCGAGCTTCAAGCCCTTGTTAAAAGCCTTACTGAGGAAAAGGAAAAAATAGAGAATATTCAGTTCTGCGCAGATAGGGCGCTTAAGTTTATCTATAAGGGAGAAGAGGCAGAATTTGAAAAATGCCTTAATGAAGCCGGAATCAAGACTGCAAAATTGCTACTGTGAGAGATATACATGAAAGTGTTAGTCTTCGATGTTTGGGGAGAATTCGGACATTTTCGAAAGCATTATACTACAACCTCTCCCCTTACTTTTTCTATTCCCCCCAGAACCGCAATATCCGGGATGATTGGAGCAATAATAGGGCTTGATAAAGCGGAATATCTAAATTATTTTTCAAAAGAAGAAGCGAAGATTGCAGTGAAAATCGAAAGTCCTATTAAGAAAACAAGAATTGCAGAAAATTTAATAGACACCAAAAGTGCCTATATGATGAGCAAGATAAAAAACAGAACCCAGATCCGATTTGAAATCTTAAAAGATATGAAGTATAGGATTTATTTTACACATACTTCAGCTAAATTGTATAATAAACTTCACCAGTTATTAATAGCTCATAAAGCGATTTATACCTTATGTTTTGGATTGAGCGAACACATTGCAAATTACGAATTTATAGGAGAAATGGAAGCTAAAAGGGAAATATCGGAATCAGAAACCGAAGTTAATTCTGTTATCCCTGAAAAAGAACTTCTAAAGCTTAATTTTGAAAATGGAAAAGAATACTTTTCAGAGACAATTCCAATAGAGATGCTTCCTGATAGGGAAGTTATAGAATATGGAAAAGTTTTGTTTGAAAAAAAGGCAAACCCTATTCTTGCGAGGGTAAACAATCTCTGGAGGCTTGAGAATGGAGAAGGAATCATCTTTATGTGATTTCCAGCTTTATTCTCATCCAGATAAAATATTATATACTCATCTGCTTAATGTCGGAAATAAATCGGCTTCAACCAGTGAGACAAAGAAATTATCCTTTGAAAAAATTGGGCTTGAAAGAGAAACTTTTACCAAGATAGCTTATCTTATAGGGATTTGTCATGATTTTGGAAAAGGGACTGGATATTTTCAAAAGTACCTTTTAGAGGCGGATCCAAAAAGAAAAAGAAGCTTAAAAAACAAAAAAGAATCCCATCACGGCCTGATTTCGGCTCTTTTTACTTATTATATATTAAAAAAATATATTGATGGTATACAAAAAGAAAAAGAACTCAGATATATTCCCCTAATAGGGTACTTGGCAGTAAAAAGACATCATGGAAATTTAATGGATGCTGAGGATGAAATTGGGGTATTAGTTGAAGAGGATATTCTAGAAATTCTTGAGCTTCAGATCAACTCTCTCTATAAAAAAGAACTTGAAGATATATATGGGCAATTATTGAGAAGGGTTGAGATTTTTGCAGAGATAGACTTTTTTTGTAAAGAAGAAGCTTCAATAGCTACTGAATTATTAAAAAGTAGAAGGAAATTCCGAAGATTTTTAAAAAAAGAAACTTCTACTGGTTATTATCTTCTAACGCTGATTTTTTATTCAATTCTCATAAATTCTGATAAAATAGATGCTTCTGCAATTGAGACTTGCACAAAGGAAATCAGACTTTCTCCAAACCTTGTGGATAAGTACAAACAAGCAAAGGATTTTTGCAAAAATGAGAGCGGTATAAACCAAATTCGCAATGAGATATATGAGGAAGTTATAGATAAGGTTGAGAAATTAAAGCTTGATAAAAAGATATATTCAATAAATGTGCCTACTGGAACAGGAAAAACTCTTACATCTTTTTCTTTTGCTCTAAAATTAAGGGCCCGATTAAAGAAGGAAAGAGGCATTAATTCTAAAATAATTTATTCATTACCTTTTCTAAGCGTAATAGATCAGAATTATGCTGTTTTTGAAGACATATTTAGGATAGTTGAACAGAAAATTCCTACAGAGGATCTACTCCTTAAACACCACCATTTAACGGACATATTTTATAAAACTCAGAAGGATGAAGAGTTTGAAGGTCTAAAAGGTTTATTTTTAATAGAAGGTTGGAATTCCGAAATCATTGTTACTACTTTTGTACAATTTTTCCACACTATTATCTCCAATAAAAACCGATCTCTGCGGAAGTTTCACAATATCGCAAATTCCATTGTGATACTTGATGAGGTTCAGTCGATTCCTCATAAATATTGGCTAGTTTTAAAACAGATAATCTCTGGGTTTGCAGCTTACTTAAATACTTACTTTATTTTTGTGACTGCAACTCAACCCCTTATTTTTGATCCTGAAAAGGAAGAAATTACAGAACTGGTAGCAAATAAAGAGAAATATTTTAAAAAATTCGATCGAATAAAACTAGAAACAAATCTAACTCCAATGCCTCTTGAGGAATTTGAGGTTTTACTCAAAAAAGAACTGATTGAGAATCCGGAAAAAGATATTTTAGTTGTATTAAACACGATAAAGACTTCTTTGAAGGTCTACAACTCTTTAAAAGATCTAAAGCTTGTAAATAGCAGTTATCAGTATCTATCTACAAATATAATCCCTAAAGTAAGGCTTGAAAGAATAAAGGAAATTAAAGAGGCTTCGAAGAAAAGGAAAATAATTGTAAGCACTCAGCTTATAGAGGCCGGCGTTGATATAGATGTTGATATTGTATATAGGGATTTTTCAACAATTGATTCAATTAATCAAGTAGCAGGCCGATGTAATAGAAATTCGAGTAAGGAGAAGCGAGGGGAGGTAAAACTTTTTTTATTAAAGGCTGAACGAAAAGAATTTCATCAATATGTATACTCAAGTTTTCTCACGGATAAAACAAAAGAAGTTTTTAAAGAAAGCCCATCCGTAATCTATGAAAAAGATTTGCTGGCTTTGAATGAGAAGTATTTTAGAAAAGTTAAGGCCACTTCGAGTGAAGACGAATCCCTTGAATTATTATCAAAAATTAATGGACTTAAATTTAAGAGCCTTTCTTCAGATTTTCACTTAATAGAGAATAAAACTGGGTATGAAAAACTGGATGTATTTGTAGAACTAGACGAAACAGCGATTAAAATCTGGAAAGAATTTCTCAAAATAAAAGCTTTAAAAAAGCCTTTTGAAAAAAGAGCGCGATATTTAAAAATAAGGAAAGAGTTTAAAGAATATATTATTTCCGTACCCAAAAAAGATTTTTTTTGTGAAGAGCTTGAGGCTTTAAATCTTGGATATATACCTTTTGAACAAATTAGCCATTATTATAATTTTGAAACCGGTTTCTCTTTAAAAAAAGAATCCAGCATGATTTTGTGAGCAATATGAAAATAAAAACCCTCAATTTGACCCTTGTCCCGAATAAAAAAGTAGATGTTGATGCCGCTAAGTTGCGGGGCTTTTTTGCAAGGAAGTTTAATGAATATATTCTGCTACATCAACATAAGTGTGATAAAACTCTTTATCGATACCCTCTAATTCAATATAAAATATTAAAAGGCATTCCTTTAGTTCTTGGAATTAATGAGGGAGTTGAAGTCCTGCAAGAAATCTATAATAAATATGACCAGTTAGAATTGGCAGGAAACACATATGAAATTCTGGAAAGAAAAGCTTCCGTAACAGAACAAGAATTGGGGCTTTCTGAAGAATATTATACCTATAACTTTGAAACGCCTTGGTTTGCCCTAAACCAAGAAAATTTTAAGGATCGATACAAAAAAATAACCCCTGATAAACAGGAGGCTCTTCTTAGAAGAACCCTTATTGGAAACCTTCTTTCTATGTCGAAGTCTTTAGGTTATACAGTTCCCGGACAAATTAAATGCGAAACACAATTGCAAGCAGGCAGAGGTAGAATGAAAGGAGTCCGGATTGCTACATTTAATGGGAAATTTATGGTAAACTTTAAGCTTCCGGATTACTTTGGCCTTGGAAAATCTGTTTCTCGCGGGTTTGGAACGGTGAAAAAATGCAGCTTGTAATAAACAGCCGAGGCTCGTATCTTAAGAAAAAAAACAATTGTTTTTTGGTAAAGAATGAAGATAAAGTTTTTGAAGTTTCGGAAAAGAAAGTGCAAAGTATTTTGATTACAACAGCTGCTACCATAACAACTGATGCCATCAAGTTTGCGGTGGAAAATAATATTGATATCATTTTTTTGGATAATTTTGGAAACCCTTATGGAAGGGTCTGGCACTCAAAATTAGGAAGTACGACATATATTCGCAGAAAACAGCTTGAAATCTCAGAAAAACCAGAAGGTTTTGAACTAGCTAAAGGCTGGATTGAGAGAAAATTGGAGAATCAGACTCAATTCTTAAAAGCTCTTAAAAAAAATCGACCTGAGACTAAGGAGGAACTTGAAGTTTATATTTTCAGGCTTGAAGAGCTTAATATGAAACTTACAGAACTTGAGGGATCGCTTGAAAGCATGA
>Ga0265294_10006315_pt1 | contig 14262 bp, 15 predicted proteins | sample MunlanPumphouse3_FD_192504 | JGI IMG/M metagenome (GOLD analysis project Ga0265294, IMG submission 192504) | Groundwater microbial communities from a municipal landfill in Southern Ontario, Canada - Pumphouse #3 | ecosystem: Environmental > Aquatic > Deep subsurface > Groundwater | place... | reverse complement strand
CAATCATCTCTAGTTTATGCACCGTCATGATTTGGGGCTAACCATTAATGACTTAAAAAAACTCGCCATTTTAAATGAAACCATCAGTTCTAAAGTCATTGACCAACAATGTTTTGGATTTGGAGCAGTCAGCCTTGAAGATTTTTTATTTAATTTGCTTAGTTCCGGTTCGATTAAAAAAGATTTGTATGCATTGCTTGAAGAAGGGGTCAATGAAATTTATTTGGTCACTCAAATCACTGCTTATGTCCAACAACTTTTTATGATAAATGCCTATGCAAGAACCATTGGCATTCCAGATGCCAAAGAAATTTTAGGTTTTGTTCCTCCTAAAAAAATCTGGGAAGATAAATGCAAATTGGCGATTTCCATTCACCCTAAAAAGTTTCAAGCCATGCTTGAATACCTCAATAATTTAGAATTAGAACTCAAAACTTTGAAAATTAATGACCAAAATGCATATGTGCAAGCAAGTCTTAGAAAATTTTCAGTTTTATTTAGATAAAATCACAGACTTTACAAAAACCTTGCTGGTATTTTTATACTATCGGCGAAATCTAAAAGGAGAATGAATGTCAAAAGTTAAACATTATGAAACAATGTTTATTTTAAAGCCTACGCTAACTGAAGAAGAGACCGTAGCACAAATTGAGTTAGTGAAAGCTAACATTGAGAAAAATGGTGGAGAAATTGCAAGTTTCGACAATATGGGTACACGACCTTTAGCGTATGAAATCCAAAGAAATAAAAGAGGTTACTATTTTGTAATTTATTTTAAATCACCGGCAAATGCAATTTTAGAATTAGAAAGAAATTACAGAATCAACGAAAATATTATTCGATTTATATTCATCAAATACGAGAGCAAAAAAGAAGTTGCAGCTTGGACAAAAATGAGCGAAGACGCAGCTAAGAAATCAGCTAAATAATTAAAAATAGAGGAACCTCTTATGTATAATAAAGTCGTAATGATAGGAAACTTAACCAGAGATATTGAATTAAGATATTTACCAAGTGGTGCAGCAATTGCTAAAAGTGCCATTGCAACTTCTTATAAATACAAAACTTCAACGGGTGAACAAAAAGATGAAGTCTGTTTTTTAGATTTCAATATTTTTGGAAGAAGTGCTGAAATTGCGAATCAATACTTAAAAAAAGGTTCTAAAGTTTTGTTAGAGGGTCGGCTTGTATTAGAGCAATGGACTGGTCAAGATGGAAGTAATCGAAGTAAACACTCTTTAAGAGTTGATACAATGAAAATGCTGGATACAAAAGCGGAATCTCAAAACACTGCTGAGTATCAAACATCTGATTATGGTCAGCAAAATGCTTCTGCATACAATAACGTGCAACAACCAAGTAACTATGGAGCTGCACAAGCTACTGGTGGAATAAGTGGTGGAACTGCTTCTATGCAAGCACATCATGCTATTCCTGAAATTGATATTGATGAAGACGAAATACCGTTTTAGAATAAGGAAATAACAATGGCTGAAAGAAGAAAATACGGAAAAAAATTCTGTAAATATACAGAAATGAAAGTGGATTTTATTGATTATAAAAATGTTGAAATTTTAAAATTATCTATGAGTGAACGAGGTAAAATTATGCCAAGACGACTTACTGGTAACTCTAAAAGTTCTCAAGAAATGGTTGAAAATGCCATCAAAAGAGCAAGACATATGGCATTGGTTCCATATATTGTTAATACTAAAAATGTAACTGAAGCTGCATTTTCTAGATAATCTACAAAATTAATTCAAAAAAAGGGAAAAGTAAACTTACTTTTCCCTTTTTTTTATTGTTTCTTGATTTAAGTTAAATTATAATTAAAATAAAAATGTTACAATGTGACTTAAATTAAAATTTGCTAACATATTTCTGTCTGATGTGACAATATTTTAGTATTATTTTGATAAAATTACGGAATAAAATTAACATAAAGAGTAACCATGATAGAAAACTATACTCTCCTATATGCACAAGGAGAAAATGAAAACGAAGGTGCATCGTACTTAAAAAGCTTGTTTAAAAACGTTTATGTTGCCAACACTGGAAAAGGTGCTTGGGAAATTTATAAAGAAAAGAAACCAAAAATCTTAATTTTGGATATGAATCTTCCTGAAATCAACGGTTTAGAACTGGCTCAAAAGGTAAGAGAACTTGATAAAAAGTGTAAAATTGTTATTTTAACAGATGATACCAATGTTGAAGAGTTATTAATTGCCATTAAATTGCATTTAACTGAGTACATTATTAAACCAATCAACGCAGAAGATTTAGCCATTATTATACGACGTGCCATTGATGAGTTAAAAGAAGATGACCAAAAAGTTAACTTACTTGAACTTGCCAATAACTTCTATTGGGATAAAACCTTAGATAAATTGTACAAAAACAGTAAAGAGATTAAACTGACTAAAAAAGAGACTGAGTTACTGAAACTGTTAAGTTCAAAACTTAACTCAACGGTACCAACAGAAGAGATTATGAAGTTTATTTATGACGATTCTATTTGTAATACCAGTAAATTCAGAACATTGCTTTATCGATTGAAACTTAAAATCAATTATGAACTTATTGAATCGGTTTATGCCATTGGGTATCGATTAAAAGTTAAAAACAAAAAATAATCTTCATCAACTTAACTATAAATATTTTTAGCTATAATCCTCTTAAATTTTATACTTTTAAGAGGATTGTAGATGTTAGAGAATATTGATAAAACATTTGTTTTAAATACCTATGCACGAAATTATGTTAATTTCAAAAAAGGGGTCAATGCCACTTTATTTGATGATAACAACAAAGATTATATCGATTTTACCTCAGGAATTGGTGTGGTAAGTGTAGGACATGGAAATCAAAGAGTTGCCGATGCTATTTATAACCAAGTTAAAAATATTACTCATATTTCCAATCTTTACGCAATCGAACCTCAAGCTCTTTTAGCCAAAAAATTACAAGAACAAAGTGGTTACGATGTGGCGATGTTTTTTGCCAATTCAGGAGCAGAAGCCAATGAAGGTGCCATAAAAATTGCTCGAAAATATGGGGAAACTCGATTTAATAATAAAAAATACAAAGTCATTACCCTCGCCCACTCTTTTCATGGAAGAACTATTACCACAGTAAAAGCCACGGGTCAAGACAAAATGCACACGCCTAACTTTGCTCCGTATCCCGAAGGATTCTCATACGATTTATATCTAAAAGATATTTACACTTCTGTTGACAATGAAACCGTTGCAGTGATGATTGAACTTGTTCAAGGGGAAGGTGGAGTTCAGCCTTTAGATAAAGACGAAGTACAAAAATTGGCAAAATTCTTAAAAGAAAAAGAGATTTTACTTATTATTGATGAAGTCCAAACCGGATGTTACCGAACAGGTGAATTTTTAGCCTCAAATTTGTACGACATTCAACCCGATATTATAACCCTAGCAAAAGGTGTTGGTGGAGGTGTTCCTTTGGGAGTTGTGATGACAACACTTAAAGATATTTTTGTACCAGGCGATCACGGTTCAACATTTGGAGGAAACTATTTAGTCAGCAGTGCTGCTTTAGAAGTGGTTTCTATTTTAGATGAGTATAAAAACTCAGGTGCTTTAGATGAAGCCATTATCTATTTTGGGAAAAAGTTAACCCAATTGTATGAAGACAACACCCATCTTTTTACCAAAGAAGTAGGACTTGGACTCATGAGAGGACTTCGAGTTATTGATGAAGAAACCTTAGGTAAAATCATCAAAACTGCCTTCAATGAAGGGGTATTAGTCTTAAAAGCGGGAAAAAATACATTACGATTATTGCCACCATTAACAATCAGTAAAGAAGAAATTGATGAAGGATTTAAAAGGTTAAGCAATGCACTTAAAACCATTTAGTGTTTTGACTTTAGTATTGGGAATTGCGTCATTGAGCCTCTATGCCAATGACGCAATTTTATCCCAAGACCGACTTGAACTTTTTGATTTGAGTAAAAAGCAAGCCGAAGAAGATGCTTCAAAGTTAAAAAAAGATTGGATTAATCCCATCACCTATAAACTGTCTCAAACACAAAATGAAGAGCACAATCCCTTAAAATCTGTTATTTCTGTCAATCAACCCATTTTCAAAAGTGGGGGAATTTATCAAGCCATTTTATATGCCTATTCCATTGAACGATACTCTCATTTGGACATTGATATTCAAAAAAAGAATATGATAAAAGACGCCACAAAACTTTTATTTGAAATTCACAAAATCAATTACACCCTTAAAAAACAAGAACTGCTCATTGCCAATGCCGATTTGGATATTTTACGAAAACGAGAACAAGTTTTAAACGGCATTATTGATACCTCTTTTTTAGACAATGCCATTTTAGATGCAAATACTAAAAAAAATGCCTTAGCTGAACTGCATCACCAAAGAAATGAGCTAATACACAGCTTTAACACACTTGCAAGCAGCTCTTACGAAAAGTTTGAATTGCCCGAATTTAAGCTCATAGAAGATCAAAACTATATTGATAACAATTTAAATATTTTAAAAGTTAAAGAAGATATGGCATCGAAAAACCATTTGAGTTTAATGACCATCACCAAATATTTGCCAACCATAAATTTTACGTACGATTACACCAAATATCATGATTATGACAATGATTTAGAAATTAAAGATAAAGAAAACCGAGAATTAATGGGCTTGAATCTTACTATTCCTATTGATTTTAGAACCAGTAACGATATTCAAAGTAGCCGTATTGATTATTTGAAATCGCGTATTTCTCTGAGTAACACGATTTTGGAAGAGGAAAATTTCTATAAAACCAAACTTTCAAAAATTGAGATGATTGAATCAAAGAAAAATATTGCCAATGAAGATTATAAACTCTATAACTCTTTACTTGAAGACATTACCCAAGCAGCCAATGCTGGGCTAAACTCATTTGCCGATGTTGAAACCTTGGCAAACTCTAAAAAAATAAAATCGTTCGACATTCAGATTTTAGAACTTGAGCGCCAAATAGAACTTTTAGAAATTTACGCCAAAGTAGTGCAAGGGTAAGTGGTGAATGGTGAGTGGTAAATGGTAAAAAGTGAGAGGTGAGTAGAAATTAACCACTCACTTCTTACTTCTTACCTCTGAGCTTTTTTACTTTTTAGTTTTTTCTTTTAAACTTAAATAGTATTTAATCTCTGCTTCGTTTAAGATCTTAATCGTATTGGTACTTCCAGGCATTCCCACTGGGTATCCAATGGTCGTAATATACGGACCTTTTTTGTCGAGCAATCCACGTTTTTCCAATGCTTTTAACATTTTATTAAACATCATAGAAGCATGAGCTTCTTTGAGTATTCCAACAGGTGTAACTCCCCAAACAGCCGTTAAAGAGTTCATCACTTTTTTCTTATGAGTAAACGCATAAATTTTAGTTTTTGGTCGGTATCTTGACATTTTAATCGCACTGTGTCCAGAACTGGTAACGGCTAAAATTCCTTTTGCTCCAATATCATCGGCAAGTTTTGTAGCTGTGGCTTGTATCACATCAAACTCATCTAAATAAGGCATTTTATACTGTTTTTCATAGTTATAAATATCTTCTGTTCGTGAAATAATATTGCTCATCGTATCAACCACATTCACGGGGTCTTCTCCAATGGCGCTTTCTTCACTTAACATAACTACATCCGTTCCATCTAAAACCGCATTGGCAACATCTGAAATCTCAGCTCGTGTTGCTCGCTCTGATGTGGTCATAGAAAGCAACATTTGCGTTGCTGTAATAACAGGTTTGCACGTTAAGTTGGCTTTTTTAATCAATTTCTTTTGAATAGTAGGAACATCATAATACGGCACTTCAATTCCTAAATCACCACGTGCGACCATGATTCCATCACTGACTTCTAAGATTTCATCAATATTCTCAACCGCATCAAATTTCTCAATTTTTGCAATGAGTTTTCCTTTGTAATCCCCTAAAAGTTTTCGTGCATTGATCATATCTTGCGCATTTTGTACAAAGGAAATGGCAAAATAATCCACTTTATTTTCAACACCCCATGCAATATCGGCTTCATCTTTTTTGGTAATGACATCAATATTTATGGCAGTATTTGGGAAATTCACCCCTTTTTTAGAGGTCAATCGTCCATGATTTTCAATGACAGCTTTAAGTTCACCTTTGGTTTGAACCACTTTGGCTCGAATCATTCCATCGTACAAATAGATGTATTCATCCACTTTAATTTTTGAAATAATATCGGGATAATTAATCGAAACCACATACTCGTTTTCGCTTTTTTTATATCCTACGATTTCATCTTTAAGTAATGTAATCATATCACCACGTTTAAGTTCAAATGGCTCTTTTAAATCCCCTATTCGCACTTTTGGTCCTGAAATATCTTGTAAAATTCCAACGACAGTATCTAAGTTTTTCATTGCCGTTCTAATATTGGCTAATGTTTGTGCATGATACTCATGGCTTCCATGAGAAAAATTAAGTCTAAACATATTCGCACCGGCATTTATAAGTCCTTCAATAATCTCTACTTTATCACTTGCAGGCCCTAAAGTTGCTAATATTTTTGTCTTTTTTTCCATTGGGCTACTCCTTTATTATTAGTTTAGGGTATATTATAGCAAAAAAGTTAACCTTTGGTTACAACAAGAAGCGTTACTTTATTGACAATTTTGAACTAAAAATGTAAAATTCAACTTCTAAAAAGGATAGTATTATGAAATTTAGCACCTATTTTAATGAATGGCTTTATGGAAAAGAGGGATACTACACCAAATACCGAACCATCGGAAAAGACGGCGATTTTTATACATCCGTTTCAACTTCAAAGTTCTTTGGAGGAAGCATTGGCAATAAAGCCATAACGACCATTCAAAGTGGTTTTTTGCCTTCAAATACCACCATTGTAGAAGTCGGTGCGCATCACGGATACTTACTGGCTGACATGATTGAGTTTATTCACACCTTACAACCCCAACTTTTAGAGACTCTCACCTTTGCTATTGTTGAAAGATTTCCGCAACTTCAAGAAAAACAAAAACAGTATTTTAAAGAGTCGTTTGGTGAGGCGGTTAAACTCATCCACTACAACGACATCAGTGAAATCAAACTCGACTCGGCATTTATTGTTGCCAATGAAATTTTCGATGCGTTTAGTGCCGAACTTATCTATACCACCAAAGAAGGTGTTCGCAAAAATGCAGTAGTAGACAATCACCAATTTGCCTTTGAGCTTTGCACGGATGAATATTTAAACACCATTTGCGATAAATACTCCATACAAAAAGGCGAAATCGCCCTTGGATACGAAGCCTTTGCCCAAAACTTAGCACACAATATTAAACGATTTGAGTTTGTTACTTTTGATTATGGAGAAAAATATCCACGCAATGATTTTTCAACTCGTGTCTATTACAAACACAAAGTTTTTCCTATTTTTGAAGAGAGTTTACCCCGAAAAGAACTTTTTGGCAAAAGTGATATCACCTACGATGTCAATTTTATGCACCTCATCGACAGTTTTAAACAAGCCCATATCAAAAATATGAGTTATCAAACCCAGCTCAAAGCTCTTGTGGAGTTTGGTATCATCACTTTACTTGAAATTCTAAAAGAAAAAGCAGGTGAACACGCCTATTTAAGAGAAGTTCAAAAAGTAAAAACCCTACTTGAACCCACCGGAATGGGCGATCGATTTAAAGTTGCTGTTTTTAGAAAAGAGTGAAAAATTAACTTTTTACTTACTCTTTTTAATTCATTAAATTTTCTAAAAATAACAAAAATATAATAATTAAATCGTTATAATCTTTCATTAAAATCGAAGGATTACCCATGAAAATTTTTGAACTGTCATGCATAGCATACTTAAAACAAGATATAAGTTTTGAAGAGAGTTTTGATTGCATATCAAAATTTATCAACTACTCCATTTGTCAAAACAACGAATATTTGCTAAAACACAATAAAAATGTGTTTAACAACTACTGTTTTGGTGGATTTTTGCCCATACAACAAGATAAACTCTACAAACAAGGCAATACCTATAATTTTAGCCTTAGAACCATCGATGAAAAGTTTGCCATAGACCTTGGTAATCTACTTCGTGCGAATATCAACAACCCATTTTTACAAATCGTACAAGTAGAACGAAAAGAGTTAAAACCCTTTTTTATCAGTGAACTTTACAGTGCAACGCCTGTAATCATGTCACTCAAAAAAGAGGATGAAAAAAGCCCTCAGCTTTTTTGGAGTTTAGACAAAAGTGGCGATATAATCGAACTACAAAATCAACTTCAAGAAAATCTGCTCAAAAAATATGAAGCATTTTTTGGTAAAAAATTAGAAACCAATCAAAACTTCATCCAACTGCTTGAAGTGAAAAACCACAAACCACAATCCATATACTTCACCACCACAAAAAATGAGATACAAAAAAGAGTAAGACTCATAGGCAACAAATTTAGAATCGTACCCAACGAAGATGAAATCAGTCAAAAACTGGCATTTTTAAGTTTGGGTGTTGGTTTGGGTGAAAAAAGTTCATATGGTGGTGGGTTTATGATTTGGAAGAGGTAATAAATTACCCCTAGGATCATCACTGTAAATTGCTTTACAGGAGAGGAATTACCTAGGATCTGCATGGCTATTATATATAAAATGATTTGAAAGGTTGATGAAATGATAACAATTCAAGAAGCACACTGGAAATCAAAAGGGCTTTTTAGCGAAGATGATTTGCAGAATATTATGACTTTAGTACTTGAACAAAAGGGATTTTATTTTGACCCCAGTGATAATAGTTTTTTAGGAGCAATTTTTAAAGAGTATGTACGAAAGTTTTTAAAAAATGAATATATCACGCTTGAATTATCTAAAAAAGAGCTGTTTTATTATGGTGAAAATGCAAATCTCTATATGCTTAACACTATTTATAACGACCTTTTTAAAGATAAAGAGCCAACTCCATTTAATGCAATCATAGAAGATAACGAGGATGGTGCTATGAATTTGGGAATGTTTAACTTACCGTTTGTATCTCAGCTTAAAAACTTAATAGAAATTTTGGAAAAGTTGGAAATTGATTTTAAAAAGTTAAGTGGAGATTATATGCTTTTAGGATTTCCAAATTCTATGGAGTGCTATAAAGAAAAAGATGTGATTGATTTAGATTATAAGCTGTGGGAGGAGAGGGGATGATAAAAGAGATAGTTGAGTTTATGGATGCTAATACGGGAATAGAACAATATTTGGATGCCAAAATCGATGGACTTTTTATTTATATAAATTTGAAAGATTTTCAAAATATTGAAAGTAAAATAATAAAAGGAAAATCAAGAGTATTTGAGTTTTATCAATTTGAAGATAATACATTGAAAGCTTCAAATTTAGATATAGATACACAAAAGGTTTTATATTTTGCTAAAGTTTATTCTAAAGGCAAGAATAATAATTTTCAGTCACATAATAAAGTAAAATCTTTAGATAGTACTTCTCCATTTTTTATGAAAGTTGATTTTGATTTCAATAGTGAACAGATTAATTTTTATAAATTTGATAAAAAAAATGAAATACATTTAGAAATAACTGAAAATATTAATGCACATTTTCTTAAAGCTTTAGAATATATTGATGAAGATGATGAATATAGAAAGTATATTGAAACAATAAAAAGTAAAGCATTAGAATTAATTCCTAGTTTTCAATTTAATAATATTTTGAAAGATTTGCTAAAAAAAGAACTTGCAAATAAAAAAGGAAAAACTACATTAGAACAAGAAACTTTATATTTTTGTTTAGATGTTGGAGATACTCAACAAATTAGATTCGATAGTTTTTATCTAAAAGAAAAATCATTTAATAAAAAAAGTTCGGAAATGTCATTTGAAGAAAATAAATGTAATAGTTGTGGAATTGTGAAAAATATATCTGCACCGTTTCTATTTACAAACTATGATAGTACCTTTGCAACTAAAAATTTCGGAATGACTTATAACTTTAAAGTTTGTGTAGATTGTGCAACAAAGTTAATAAAATTTTGGGAATTGACAAAACTAAATATATCAAATCCATTGCCATTGATAATATACAAAGATGATAGAGAAATTAGTGCTTTTCGAGATGTATTTAAAATACTGGATGATAAAGAAGAATCGAAGACATATAGAGAAATAATTAAGGAACTTTATAAAAAATATCCAAAAAGCTTAAAAAATTATTATTTATTTAATTTTAAATTTGATGGACCTCAAAAAAAATTATTTGCGAATGATATTGATTATATAGAAAATTTTGAATATATGACATCATTCAAACTTCTAAATTTTATGGAAGCTAAAAATCATAAGATATTGTTGAGCAAAAAAATAGTCGATTTTTCAAGTTTATATGAAGACTATTTGTCAATATTTCAATTTGAAAAGATTTTTGATGAATTGATTTTTGAGGAAAAATTAATTGGAAATTATTTTACTCCTTATGATGACAATAAATTAAAAATGACATATTCAAAAATTGATTCAAAAAATTCAAATAGTTTACTCAAAAACTATCTTATTAAATATCGTCAGAATTTTTATGATTTTATTTATAAATCATATCAATCAAGCCTTGATAGTATTGAATTTAGAGAGATGATTTTGGATATTGTCAAAGACAATATAAAACATGATAAAGCCAAAAAAACAAAAGATGAGAAATATTATTCTATCTATGAAAATGAGACAAAAGAAAAACTCAATTTGCTATTTAGTATAAAACATCATTTTAAAAACGGAGGTGAAAAAATGGAACAGGGTGAGTTTATAAGATTAAAAGAGAAGATGAATAGCTCTTTGGGATATTGGCAAGATAAAAAAAATGAAAAAGGTGAACTTGTATTAAAGGATGATGGAAAATCAAAAAAAGAGTTTGTCGGAATTGATCATATAGAAAATGACGACAAGATGTTTGCGTTTCTTTGCGGTCAAATGGCAAGGTTTTTGATAGGTAAGAAAAAAGGTAAAGATGAGAATAAAAATCATAGTGATTTTAGTGCTTTTACAGACTGGCAAACAAGTAAACTTTTAAAAGAGTATATTTATGAAGTACATAGAAAGTATGCACACGAGTTAAAGTTTTATAAACGATACGATAACGCGATGAGTATAATCCAAACCTATAAAGATAATCTCAATATAGATGATGTAATGGAATATATGGTTGCAGGATATTTTGCTAAAAATCAAATTTTAAATCAAACACAGGAGAATGAAAATGAGTAATACAGAGTTTAACAAAAGAGTTTACGGGTGTGTAGTTGTTAAGGCAATTAATGCGAACTATAATGCAGATTTTAACGGACTTCCTAGAAGACTAAAAAGTGACGGTAGTTTTTATGCGACGGATAAATCGTTTAAGTGGTTAGTGAGAAATTATATTAAGAAAAATCATGAGAATGAGAAAGTACTTTTTACGAAGCAATTTGATGACAAATTTTCAGTATTAACACTGAAACAAGCTTATGAAAAATTAGATAAGAAAGATAATACATTATCAACTTTATTAGAGTGTATTGATGTAAGGTTATTTGGTGCAACTTTAGCAGATGCTGGAAATAACTTATCTCTACATGGTTGTGTACAAGTCAATCATGCTACTGATTTATATGGAAAGGGGAAAGTCTATACCGATGAAATATTGTCTCCATTTGCAACGAAAGAGGGCGATGGGAATAATACTATTGGTGCAATGAGTAAAGCTACAGAAGCTCATTATATTCACAACTTTTCAATTAATCCAAAAAATTTATCAAGTTGGAAAAATGTTATAAAAAAAGAAAAAAGCTTACTTGATGATGGCCAAGAAACTTCATTAAAGTTGTTATCTCAGTCTGATGTTGCAATATTAAAAAATTCTTTCAATAATGCAGCAACTTTTTATGATTCTCACTCTAAAAGTGGTGTAGAAAATGAGTTGTCTATTTATGTAACACTTAATGAAAATTCGATTTTAACACTCCCTAATTTTGCTCAGTTTATCACATTTAAAAAAGGTGAAAATGGAGAAAAAAATAGTTTTGATATAAGTGGCTTGATAAAGTATCTAACAAAGCACGATGAAGAAATTGCATCTATAGATATATATTACATTGAAGAATTAACAACCCTTGTTTTTGATAATCAAAATTCAAAATTAAGATATTTGATTTAACAAAAACTATATAAGTATTTCATTATGAAAAAGCTAATTAGTTTTACCATTAAATCTGATTTTGGAATGTTCAAAAAACCAGACATCAATGATAAAATTTTTATCACTTATAACATCATTCCAAAAACATACATATTGGGTATGCTGGGTGCAATTATGGGTTACGGGGGTTATGCTCAAAATAGAGATAAAACCAAAATGCCTGAGTTTTATGAAAAGCTAAAAGATATAAGAGTAGCGATTGCTCCAAGTGATAAAAATGGGGGTATTTTTAAAAAAGAGTTTATTTTGTTTAACAATACAACAAATGGCGAAACGAAAAATATTACAGAACAAACTCTTGTAAATCCTGCGTATGATATTTTTCTTGAATTAGATGAAACTAATCAAGAACACTTTGAGCTTATAACGAGACTTGAAAATAAAAAAGCGGAGTTTCTTCCCTACATGGGGAAAAATGAATTTTCTTTATGGTGGGATGGCTTTCACGAACATACTGTATTTCAAAAAGTTGAGCAAAATGAACAATTTCAAGTATTGACAATTATTCCAAAAGATGAAAATTTTGTGCTTAAAAATAGTGGTTATAAAGAGCGAACTACAAACTATTTTTATCTTTTTGAGAGATTGCCTATAGATTGGAGTGATAATCCTAGACAATATAAATATCAAGATTTTTTATATACTAATGCCATATTTAAATCAACTGAAAGTTTTGAAAGCTTAAAGGATATCGGAGAGCTGATTGAATCCGATAAAGGTATTATATGCCTCTTTTAGGATTTAATGATTTTGATATAAAGCTTAACATTGATAGTAAGTATAAAGCTCATTTATCAAAGGATAAACAAAGCAAGGAATCGTTAGAAGAACATATTGATTTAGTGTTCGATTACTTTCTTAAACTCATAGAGCAAAATGGTTTGGAAGAGCGTTTAAATTCTCTTTTTGAAAAAAGTGCTAATTTATTTGAAGAGATAGAGGTAAAAGAAGAGTTTATAACTTTTGTAAAATATCTCTTTGCAAAAGCCATTTACTGGCATGATATGGGCAAAATTAACCCAAATTTTCAAAAAGATAAAATGCTCAATGATATAGATGAGAAAACTCTAGTTTCTGATAGTCATCATTCTCATCTTGGAGCGTACTTATTTATCAATCATTCATTAGATGAACTATATGATAAAAATTTGTCTGAAGAAGAAACTATGGAATCCATTATCTATCTTTTTGGTTTTTTAATTTCAAAACATCATGGAAAGGTGTATAAATATGAAGATTTAGATTTTCAAATGGAGTTTGTTGAATTTTTAGGTAAATTTGATATTGAAACTGAGCATACAAAGATACTAAAAGATAAGAACAGATTGTTTTCTTCTATATTTGATTATATAGAAAATAATCAAGATGTATTATTTCTCCTCTCTAAGTCCCTTTTTTCACTTCTTATCATATCAGACTACTACGCTACAGCTCAATTTATGAATTATGGCAATTGTCAAGAGTTGGAATATAATGATTTTGGACTTGTTAATAAAACTTTTGTAGATAAAATCTACAAAGAATTTTATACAGATAAATTCGATAAAAATAAAAAACAAATAACATTTAATCAATTATTAGGAAATAAGTCTAATGAAGACTTTAAAGATTTCAGTGAATTACAAAATAAATCGAATGGCAACTTAAATCATCTACGAAATAAGCTTTTTGTAGAAGTCAGAACAAATTTAAGAGAAAACTTAGAAAAAAACCTTTTTTATATTGAAGCTCCAACAGGTGCAGGAAAAACAAATTTATCACTTATGAGTGTAGTTGAGATACTAAAAAATGATACTTCTATCAATAAAGTTTTTTATGTGTTCCCATTTACAACACTTATTACTCAAACTTACACGGCTATTAAAAATACATTAGAACTTAATAATACTCAAATCGTACAACTTCACTCAAAAGCGAAATATAATCAAAAAATAGAGAGTGAAAAAGATGGAATTTATGGTGATGAAAAAACAAACTTTTTAGACAATCAGTTTATGAATTATCCAATAACACTTTTAAGTCAT
>Ga0265294_10006312_pt1 | contig 14266 bp, 15 predicted proteins | sample MunlanPumphouse3_FD_192504 | JGI IMG/M metagenome (GOLD analysis project Ga0265294, IMG submission 192504) | Groundwater microbial communities from a municipal landfill in Southern Ontario, Canada - Pumphouse #3 | ecosystem: Environmental > Aquatic > Deep subsurface > Groundwater | place... | reverse complement strand
ATGGTTATTCATCAAAATTAAACTCATCAAAGTCTAAATTCTCTGTGTATTGCTCCAAATCGCGACGTTCTTTTTTTGTTGGGCGACCGCTACCTCTTTGTCTATCAATAAAGCCACTCAATTTGTTTAGCTCCAATATTTCATACTCTTCGGGCGAAGTAACGTTTTTCATAAATTGAGGTACGAGTTTAGCTCCCATCCTTTTTTCAGAGAGATCGATAACTTCAAACGAAAAAGTGATTGGTGGTTTTTTTACTTGCACTACATCTCCAATGCGAATCATCCGCGAAGGCTTCACGGAGATATTGTCAATTTGTATGCGTCCTTTTTTACAAGCTTCAGCAGCAATGGTTCGAGTTTTGAAAATACGAACTGCCCAAAGCCATTTGTCTATTCGTACTGCTTCCATTATCGTTTATTATACTCATTCATGGTTATATTGACACCGGCCAAACAAAAACTGTGAATTATTTCGATGGCATCATCCAGTTTTTTCGGAATCATTTCTTCTTCTTCAGGGTCAAACGGACTCAGAACATAGTTTACCTGTCCACCTCGGGGAAAGTTGTTATCGATACCAAATCGTAATCGCGCATAACGTGTAGTTCCAAGTATGGACTGGATATGATTCAATCCATTGTGTCCGGCATCGCTTCCTTGTGCCTTTAGGCGCAGAAGACCGAAAGGCAGGGCTATGTCGTCAACCACGACAAGCAGATTTTCAATCGGAATATTCTCCTTTTGCAACCAATAGCGCACAGCATTTCCACTTAAATTCATAAAAGTAGAAGGCTTCAGCAATATTAGCGATTTGTTTTTGATGCGTGTATGAGCAACAAACCCGTATCGTTTATCACTAAAAACAACATTGGACGCCTTAGCTAAAGCGTCCAATATTTTAAATCCTATGTTGTGGCGTGTATTTTCGTAATCGGGACCAATGTTTCCCAAACCTACAATTAAATATTTCATTTACGCACTGTTTCGGATATTCTCAATTAATCTATGCTTCAGCGCTGTCTGCTCCGGCTTCGTCACCACCTTCAGCTCCTTCTTCACCCTCAGCTTTTGCTTCTTCGGCCTCTTCAGCTGCCTCTTCAGCTGCCTCTTCTTCAGCTTCAAGCACAGGATCAAGAATCATACGTGTGGTTTGAACGCGACATACAACAGCATCTTTAGGATTTAAGAGTTCAATATTTTCAAAGTCAAGATCTCCAACTTGAATTGATTTACCCAAAACGAGATTTGTAACGTCGATGGTTAACTTGTCGGGTAAATGTTTGTAAAGAGCTCTAGATCTTAGTTTACGGATGTCTAAATAGAGTTTACCACCCGCTTTAACACCGGCAGCTAATCCTTCTAAGTTAACCGGAATTTCAACAACTACCGGAACATCGTCGAAAACCTGCAAGAAATCCATATGAAGAATTTGTTCTTTTACAGGATGAAACTGTACTTCTTTAAGAACAGCTTTCATTTCTTTTTCTCCAATCATCAAATTAATTAGAAACACTTCAGGTGTATAAATCAATTTAAGCACATCACCCGATTTAACGGTGAAGTTTATATTTTCTGTATCTTTTCCCCCATATACTACACATGGAATAAGACCTTTACTACGTAAGCCCGCTGAGGCTTTTTTACCGAAATCTTCTCTGATTTCTCCTTTTAATTCAAATGTTTTCATTTTTTTGTTTTTGTGTTACTCAAAATAAAGTGAATTCTTTGCTTCATTATTTCCCATCACACGGAGTGGCTCTAAAAAGCGGCGCAAAGGTAACAATTATCTTTTTACTGCACAACGAGATAACATCTTTTTCTATGCTCTTTGAGTTTAAAGATGTCATACTTATTTTAAAAGCCTTTATGAATGACGATTTTATGATGTTTAGCATTCAAGAACTTAAACATTTTTAACCCCAAAAGCGCACGAAACCACTTTAACATTTTTAATTTTGTAATCTCAATGAAAAATGAGTCCAATATGATAAATCTACTGCCCCTAAATCCCTTGAAAGGGACTTTGGCAGTGTGCTGATTATTAGGCTTTCCCCTCATAGGGACAAGGGTAGAAGGTAGAAAAAGACTAATAATCAGCAATTGAGGGTTTTCAGAATGGACTCTAAAATAACATTTTAATAAATTAAAATATGAGTCAAGTTGTTGATATCAGAGAGTTAAACGAGTTGATCGAAAAGAAAAGCACCTTTGTGAATGTACTCACAAGCGGAATGAATAAAGTGATTGTTGGACAACAACATTTGGTTGAGTCCCTGTTAATTGCTTTACTCTCCGATGGACATATTTTGCTGGAAGGTGTTCCGGGATTGGCAAAAACTCTGGCAATAAAGTCGTTGGCGCAATTAATTGATGCTAAATATAGTCGGATTCAATTTACGCCCGATCTTCTGCCGGCTGACGTTATCGGAACCATGATTTATAGCCCGCGCAACGAAGAGTTTTCTGTGAAACACGGTCCCGTTTTTGCCAACTTCGTATTGGCTGACGAGATCAACCGCGCTCCGGCCAAAGTGCAAAGTGCATTGCTTGAGGCAATGCAAGAGCGTCAAGTAACCATTGGTGAAAGCACTTACAAATTGCCGATTCCTTTTTTGGTAATGGCTACTCAAAACCCCATTGAACAAGAGGGAACTTATCCACTGCCGGAAGCACAAGTAGACCGTTTTATGATGAAGGTGGTTGTAAACTATCCTTCGAAAGAAGAAGAAAAGAAAATTATAAAACAGAACATTTTCGAACCTGTTAGCATCGACCGATCAGTTTTACACGCTGATGAGATTATGGAAGCGCGCAAAGTGGTGAGACAAGTTTATATTGACGAGAAAATAGAACAATACATTGTTGATATCGTTTTTGCTACTCGTTTCCCCGAACAATATAATCTACCGGATTTTAAGGAAATGATTGGTTTTGGAGCCTCGCCAAGAGCCTCCATCAACCTTGCATTGGCAGCACGTTCGTTTGCCTTTATTAGAAAACGTGGGTACGTAGTTCCTGAAGATATACGCGCTGTGTGTCACGATGTAATGCGCCACCGAATTGGGCTTACCTATGAGGCGGAAGCAAACAACATGACATCCGAAGAGATTATCAGTGAAATTTTAAATAAGGTTGAGGTACCTTAAACTATAGATAGTCTTTGCAAGAAAACGGCAAATACTGCGTTACTCTCGTTTTTGAAACATAAAATATTTCTGCAAGAAACTGCTATTAGAAACGTATGGATACTACCGATCTATTAAAAAAAGTACGACGCATTGAGATAAAAACCCGACGCTTGTCGCGAAACATATTCGCAGGCGAATATCACTCGGCTTTTAAGGGACGAGGTATGGCTTTTTCCGAAGTGCGTGAATATAGTTATGGCGATGACGTGCGAGATATTGATTGGAATGTAACGGCGCGTTACAACAAACCCTTTGTTAAGGTGTTTGAAGAAGAACGCGAACTCACTGTTATGTTGCTTATTGATGTATCGGAAAGTTTGAGTTTTGGAACTTCCACCATGATAAAGCGAAACATGGTAGCCGAAATTGCAGCCACATTGGCTTTTTCAGCTATTCAGAACAACGATAAGATTGGGGTGATTTTCTTTTCCGATAAAATTGAAAAATTTGTCCCTCCCAAAAAAGGCCGTAAACATATTCTCTATATCATTCGCGAAATTCTTGGATTCGAACCGGAGAACAGACAAACAGACATTAGTATGGCATTGCGCTATCTGAACAATGCCATTAAAAAACATTGCACAGCATTTGTTCTCTCCGATTTTATTGATACGGGCGATTACAAGCAAGCTTTGAAAATTGCCAATAAGAAACACGATTTAGTGGCAATTCAAGTGTATGACAGGTTTAGCACAGAATTGCAACCGCTGGGTTTAATGAAAATATACGACCCCGAAACGGGTACCGAACAATGGGTTGACACTTCATCCAAAAGAGTGCGCGAAGTTTATCGAAAATGGTGGATAAATCAGCAAAATGAGATGAATCTTGCTCTTAAGCAAAGCAGCGTAGATAGCGTTTCGGTTTCAACCGATGATGATTACGTAAAATCATTGCTGATCTTATTTCAAAAAAGAGGCTAAGTGGAACAAAAAATTAACGGATTACATAATAGAGTCTTAAAAGCATTGAGAAAAGAGAACTTCACATACATTGGACTCTCTGTTAAAACAATATGTTTCATATTGTTTTCTTTCATGGGCATACTTTCTGTTGAAGCACAAAAGGCTTCGGCACATGCCACCGTACAACCTTCCGAAATACTAATTGGCGAACAAGCATTGATAAATCTACAGGTTATTGCGCCAAAAGAGAAAGAGATATTTTTTCCGGTGTATCAGGATTCGATTGTAAATGGACTTGAGGTTTTGTCGATGGGAAATGCAGATACCACCATTTTGGACAATGTGAGAACCATAAACATGAAATATTTGGTAACATCGTTTGATTCTACCTTATATTATATTCCGTTTATGCCCATCTCCGACGGAGTGGACACCATTTTTTCAAACTCTTTCGGTTTGAAGGTAACAGCGCCTGAACTAAAAGATTCCACTCTTGCTTATTTAGAAAAAATGCATGCAGGCGAAACAGATTCCATCGATTTCAACGAATTGCGGCTAAACGATATCAAACCGATTCAGAAAGCACCATTTTCCTGGATGGATTTTTTAGGTTTACTCTGGATTCCGCTGATTATTCTTTTGCTTCTTGCAATTATTGGAGCAATTATTTATCTTATCATCCGAAAAAATAAAAAGGGATATTTCTTTACACCGCCCCCGGTTTTGCCGGCACATGTGAGAGCAATGAAAAGTCTCGACAAAATAAAGGAAGAGAAAATATGGCAACAAGATCGGCACAAAGAGTTTTATACGCAGCTAACAGATGTGTTGCGACGCTACATAAATGAACGATACGGAATTAATTCGCTGGAAATGACTTCCGCTGAAATTCTGACTATAATAAGGACAAAGTCCGAAGAGGATTCTGTCTACGAAAACTTGAAACAAGTTTTAATTGTAGCCGATTTGGTGAAGTTTGCAAAATACAAACCGTTTATTGATGAAAATGATTTAAGTTTGATGAATTCCTACTTTTTCGTAAATCAAACCAAAGAAGACGATCCATTACCGGAGAAACCGGAGAAAGGAAACGAAAAAGTTTCTGAAGAAACTTTAGCTGAAGAGGAAAATTAATTATGGAGTTTGCAAATCCTACATATCTATATTTGTTGCTAGTGATTTTGCCGCTTATAGCATGGTATATCATAAAGTTATCGCGCACTCAAGCCTCTTTTCGATTAGCTTCGACCGATGCATTCAAAAAAATGCCGCGCAACTTAAAGGTTTATCTGCGTCATTTGCCTTTTGTCCTCCGATTAATTGCTATTGCTTTGGTAATAATTGTTTTGGCAAGGCCGCAATCCATAAACAGGTATGAAACAACCGAATCAGAAGGTATCGATATTGTGTTAGCCGTTGATATATCGGGTTCAATGCTGGCTCAGGACTTTACTCCCGACCGACTGACCGCTGCAAAAAAAGTAGCTGCGGAATTTGTTACAGACCGACCCAACGATAAAATAGGACTGGTTATTTTTGCCGGCGAAAGTTTTACACAATGTCCACTCACCACGGATCATAAAGTGTTGTTGAATTTGCTGAACGAAGTAAAATTCGGTATGATTGAAGATGGAACCGCCATTGGATTGGGATTGGCCAATTCGGTAAATAGACTGAAAGATAGTAAATCGCAATCGAAAGTGGTTATTTTGTTAACTGACGGAACAAATAATCGCGGACAAATTGCTCCTTTAACAGCAGCCGACTTGGCACAATCATACGGCATACGCGTGTATACCATTGGTGTAGGAACTCAGGGAGTTGCTCCAACGCCCGTTCAAACACCTTTTGGCATTAGAATACAAAACGTGGAGGTAGATATTGATGAAAAAACATTGACAGAAATAGCAGCCATTACCGGCGGGCAATATTTCAGAGCGGAAGATAACGAGGCGTTGAGCAATATTTACAAAGAAATTGATGAAATGGAAAAATACTTAATCAATGTTCAAAATGTTACACGAAAACAAGAGTTGTATCTCCCGTTTGCCTTGTTAGCTTTGGCACTGATTTTTGTTGAATTCTTGTTACGCAGAACCTGGTTAAGAACTATTCCATAAAGAATGAGTTAGGTGTTAGGTGTTAGATGTTAGGTGTTAGGTGTTAGATGTTAGGTGTTAGGTGTTAGATGTTAAGTTAGAAGTTAGAAGAAAGAAGAAAGAAGAAAGAAAATGAAAAAATAGATTATGTTTCGATTTGCACATCCAGAATATCTCTATCTGTTTATTGCATTGCCTTTTGTGTTTGCAATATACATCTATTTGAATATAAAAAAACGAAAAGATGTATCGAGAATAGGCACGCTCGATTTGGTGAAGCGGATGATGCCCGAATTGTCATTGAAGCGTTCTTACTTAAAGTTTTGGATTATCTTTTTGGCATTGGTTTTGGGAATATTATTGGTTGCGGGTTTGCAATTTGGAACAAAAGTAGAGAAAGTTGAAAAACGAGGTATAGAGTTAGTTATTGCCGTAGATGTTTCCAACTCCATGATGGCTCGCGATGTTGCTCCCGACAGGCTGAGTCGCGCAAAACAAATGCTTTCACGCATTATTGATTCACGAAAAGATGACCAGATTGCTTTGATTGTTTTTGCCGGAGATGCCTATGTTCAAATGCCTTTGACATCGGACACACAATCGGCTAAACTATTCTTAAACTCAATTGATCCAAGTTTAGTACCCATACAAGGAACCGTTATAGGTAAGGCAATCGAATTGGGAGTAAACTCTTTTTCAAGCGACAAAGATGTTGACAAAGCGATAATTTTGATAACGGATGCTGAAGATCACGAAGGCAACGCCACACAAATTGCCAAACAAGCCGCCGATGCAGGAATTATGGTAAATGTGATTGGTATAGGTTCAGTAGATGGAAGTCCAATTCCTGAGTCATCCTATAGCGACAAGTATAAAACCGATACGGAAGGCAATATTGTGGTATCGAAACTCAACGAACAGATGGCGCGCGAAATCGCGCAAAGCGGAAAAGGATTGTTTGTTCATGCGGATAATACCAATGCGGCCATGAATGCGTTGGAATCTGAACTCAATAAATTACAAACTAAACAGATAGAAAGTTTGGCATATTCAGAATATGATGAGAAGTTTCCGATTATTGCATGGATATTATTAATTGTTTTAATTGTTGAAGTGTGTATCTTTGACAAGAAAAACAGAATTTTTAGAAACATTCGAATTTTTAAAAGATGAAAATAAAAGCACTTATATTATTTATTTCGCTGTTCTCTGCTTTTTCGCTTTCTGCCCAGAAAGCGGTAAGGAAGAATACAAAGCAGGGAAATAGATCGTATAAAGAGCAGAAATATGAACAAGCAGCAAATAGCTACGAAGAGGCATTGAAGATAAATCCAAATGCTTTGGAACCGAATTATAATTTGGGGAATACCTTATATAAGCAGGAAAAATGGGACGAATCTATTGCACAGCAAAATCATTATTTACAGTTGGAGAAAGAAAATCCGGAAAAAGTATCGTCTGCCTGGCACAACATAGGGAATGCTTTTTTACATGAAAAAGAGTTGGAAAAATCGATGGAAGCGTACAAAATGGCACTTCGGATAAATCCGAATGACGACGAAACGCGTTACAATCTGGCAGTAGTTCAGAAAATGATAAACGATCAAGAGCAGGAACAGGAGCAACAACAAGATCAGAAACAAGATCAAAACGATCAACCTCAACCTCCCGAACCACAGGATAAACCCAAGCAAGCGGAACAACAAACTGAGCCGGAACAAATGTCGCGCGAAAATGCACGACAAATACTTCAAGCCATTGAACAAGATGAGAAAGAGACACAGAAACGTTTAAACGAAATGAAAGCTGAAGAGCGCAAACAGCAGGCGCAGGAGAATAGGCGACAAAACAAAGATTGGTAAATTTGCTTGAATGTAAATAAAAGGATATTACGTGAGATAAGATATGAAAAATAAAACCATCAGTTTATATATAAAGATAATTTTTCTTTTTTTTCTTTTACAAAGCAGCGCTTCCTTTGGGCAGGAAGTTGTTTTTAAAGCAACCGCGCCTAATGCTGTTGTAAAAGGCGAACAGTTCCGCCTGACATATAGCTTAAACAAAGAAGGAAAAGATATCCGCTTACCGTCCAATTTGGATGGATTTAATATTCTGTTTGGTCCCTCGGTATCTTCCAGTTACAGCACTCAAATTATCAATGGTAAATCAACTTCTCAAAGCTCATTTTCGTACACCTATATTTTGGTTGCACCGGAAGAGGGGACATTTAAAATTGATCCTGCATCAATTACCGTTGATGGGAGCAACTATCGCTCAAACTCAATCGAAATTAAAGTATTACCGCCCGATAAAAATGCTGACAAGTCTCAATCTCAATCTTCACAACCGCCTTCGGCGTCCGGATCAACGCCGCAAGAGATAAAATCGACCGATGTATTTATCCGAACTGTTGTATCGAAGAGCAGAATTTATGAACAAGAAGCCTTCATGGTTACTTTTAAATTATACACTACATTGAATGTGGTAGATTTTGGGCGAATTGAATTCCCTGAATTCGAAGGTTTTTTGGTTGAAGAACTGGATGTTCCATCGAACCAGCAACTAAAACTGGAACATTACAACGGTCGCAACTACTATACGGCAATTTTGCGCAAAACTTTGCTCTTTCCCCAACGATCAGGTAAAATGACAATCCCAAGTGGAAGATTAGAAATGGTTTTTTCTGTTCCCTCCGGAAAGAAAATATCGAGTTTCTTCGGGATGCAAGAAGTAAATGTTGATGTGAAAAAACCGATGATAACAAACCCGGTGACTGTGGATGTAACTCCATTGCCGACAGGCAAACCTTCCAGTTATAAAGGTGCTGTTGGCTCGTTTACTTTTACGCCAAGCATAAGTGCACAAAAAGTCAGAGCCAATGAACCGGTGACCGTGACACTTGAAATATCTGGAACAGGAAATCAGAAATTGATCCAAAATCCGGAGGTGGAATTTCCAACCAATTTCGAATTATACGATCCTATCATCACAAACAATTTATCGGCAAGTGCAAATGGTCTCACCGGAACTCGAAAAATAGAGTACCTTGTTATTCCGCGTTACGAAGGCGAGTATTCAATACCGCCCATCGAGTTTTCCTATTTCGATATTGGAAGTCGTTCCTACAAGACTTTAAAATCGCCCGAATATTCACTAACCGTATTAAAAGGAGATCCAAGCAAAGCCACGGCATCCAGTTATGTCAATCAGCAACAAGTAAAAGTTGAGCAAGACATTCGGTATATTAAAACTGGCAGTCCGAAACTGATTAGAACCGATAATTTCTTTTACGGTTCGTGGATATATTGGTTGTGGTACATAATTCCGTTCTTATTGTTGTGCGTGTTTTTTATTTTATACCGCAAACAGATGAAACTAAATGCCAATATTGCTTTGATGCGTACCAAACGTGCCAATAAAGTAGCAAAACGTAGATTGAAATTAGCGGAGCGTTTCTTGAAACAACAAGATAAGCAAAGCTTCTACAACGAAGTGCTGCGAGCGCTATGGGGTTACTTCAGCGATAAACTATCAATTCCTGTCGCCAACCTTACAAAAAACAATATTGGTGCTGAATTGTCTTCCTACGGAGTTAACGAATCGCTCATTCAAACGTTTATGCATATTCTCGACACATGTGAATTTGCACGCTATGCGCCGGTGGAATCATCTGCAGCGATGGATGAGATATACAAAGAAGCCACAGAGGCTATTGGAAAAATGGAAAATGTTTTGAAATCGAAAAACTAAAATGAAACTACGTAACTACATATTGTTTGTTTTAACTGTTTCGTGCATAAATATTGGACTAATAAATGCACAAAACGATACCGATTCGATCTCTGTTCCAGCAAATGAAGGTCAAAACATATCGCTTCTTGAAAGCGAAGCTGAAACAGCTTATCGGAACGGAAATTTTGCCGAAAGCATTAAGCTGTACGAAGCGGAGATTCAGCAAAATAAATTAAATCAGAAAGAATCGCCCACCCTTTATTATAATTTAGGCAATGCCTATTTTCGTGATAACCAAATTGCCAAAGCTATCGTAAATTACGAACGTGCACTCTTGTTAGACCCCGGCGATAGTGATATTCGCCACAATTTGCGTTTCGCCAAAACACGAATTGAAGACAAGATTGATAGTGCCGATAATCTTTTTATTTCTCAATGGATACGAGGCTTTCAAAATCTTTACAGTGGAAACACATGGGCTCTGATTGGAATTATCCTTTTTCTCCTATTAATCGTTGCCATTGGCACATACATGATTTCATCGAGTTTAACAATCAGAAAGATTTCGTTTTATGCTTCCCTCGTGTTACTGTCGCTGGTGCTAATTTCCAACGTTTTTGCTTACAAGCAAAAAAATAAGATTGTGAATCGTTCTACGGGGATTGTTATGTCGGCATCCGTATCCATTTACACATCGCCCGATGCACACAGTCAAGAGCTATTCCGCTTACACGAAGGGTCGAAAGTTCGCATCAAGCGAACGGAAGGAAATTGGTTTGAAATTGAAATTGCAAATGGAAGTGTAGGTTGGTTGCAGAAAAAGAACATTGAAATCATATGAACGAATTCATAAATAAACTCCTTCCATTCGAAAGAGAGGTTTTCTTGGCTTTAAATGGTAGCGGATCAGCTTTCTGGGACAATGCAATGTGGACTTATACTGGCCTCGTGACATGGATTCCGATGGTTTTATTTATTCTCTATGTTGCTTTCCGCAATCAACAGCTCAAAGAAGGATTCCTTGTTTTAGGAGCGATAGTATTGGTTTTGTTGTTATCAAACCTACTAACTGAATTTTTTTTTAAACCCTTTTTTCAACGATATCGACCCTCACATCATCCCGATTATAAGGGCTTGGTGAAAATAATGAATAATTTTAGAGGAGGAGATTACGGTTTTACTTCCGGTCACGCGACAAATAGTTTTGGGTTGGCATTTTTCTTCTCGCTACTTTTTAGAAATCGATTCGTAACCATCTCCATGATGTTCTGGGCAATATTAAACAGTTATTCGCGTATTTACTTGGGGGTTCATTTCATAAGTGATATTGTGGCGGGATTCATCGTTGGAACAGTTATTGGACTGTTCGTTTATGAAATATATATAAGAATACGCATTCAGTATTTTAATATATCGTTGTTAGAAAAAAAGAAAAGTCTTTACTCTAAAAAACAGGGAAATATTCTGGGTATTGTAATCATTTTATATATAGCTTTGGTCATTCTGTTCAGCCCTTTTTTGAGCTCTTTTTCTCATTCAATTATTCCGGAATCGTGGTTTTGACTCTTTCTTTTTGCATCAAATTTTATAAAATAATTATTTTCGATAACGCATGCCTAACTCGTGTCAGATGTAAGTGAAAAGTAATTGGGAAGTATCTGATTTGGGGCTCAAGTTAGATACAATCCATTTCTTTAATTGTGCCATTCAGCCCTTATTAAACTCTACACCTCATTCAATTATACCCACGTAATGAGTTTTAGATTTATTTCAACAACCTTATTGTTTAAATAAAAAAGCTGATATAATCATTTTTTCTTTTAAAATAATTGCTTAATTCTAATCTTTTGATTAAGTTTAACGCGCTATAAAAGCGCAGAAGATATTATTTCATCTTTTAAAAAATAAACACCATGTCAAGAACTATTACTTTCAATGATTTAAGAAAATTCAAAGACAAATTGCCTCACGGAAGTATCCGCAAAATATCCGAAGAGTTAGGATTAGAAGTTGAAACTGTGAGGAATTATTTTGGCGGATACAACTACAAAGAAGGAAAAAGTATAGGAGTTCATATGGAGCCGGGTCCCGATGGCGGTATTGTTGTTTTAGACGACACCACTATTTTCGACAAGGCTCTTTCTATTTTAGGACTGGAAGATTATCCGGTATATAAAGAAGTAGAAGTAGAAGAAGAAAAAGAGAGAACAGAATAAACTGCAAGAAAGAGAAGGTTTCATATAGCAATGTTTTTTTCTATAAAAAAACAAAGCGTTGTGGATTAACAGTAAAAACAAATAAGCTATTTTTGTAGGCTTTTTTATGCATAAATTCAATTTTGTTTGAACGCTTTTTTATTAAGATTTTAATTATGAAAGATAAAGAAAAAAACAGAGACAATTTGGTAACGGTAGCGATACATACCTATGAAAAAGCTCAAATATTAAAAAGCATACTCGAATCGGAGGGTATAGAAACTTATATTCACAATGTGAATTTGCTCCAGCCAATGATTTCGGCGGGTGTAAGAGTAAGAATTAATGAAATTGATCTTCCTCGCGCATTGGATATAATTGAAAACGTGAAATTTGAAGAGAGTGAAATAGAAAAGAAAGATAAAAAGATAAGAAGGAATGAAATTCTGGTTCCGATAGATTTCTCAGAATTCACCTTGAAAACTTGCGAATTTGCTTTCAGGTTAGCCAACGAAATTAATTGTGAGATCAAATTGATGCACGTTTACTTTTCTTCGTTCTATCCCACAAGCATACCATTTGGCGATACATTTGCAGTTCAGCCGGCTATTGAAGATACCTACAAAGATATACACGAGAATGTGGAGCGTCAGATGAAAGAGGTTATTAGCAAATTGAATGATAAAGTTGCAGACGGTAGTTTACCCAACATAAATTATTCATACACACTTCGCGAGGGATTGCCGGAAGAAGAAATAGTGAGTTATTCCAAAAAGGTTCGCCCATATGCCATAGTAATGGGTACACGCGGTAGCAATAAAAAAGAGCACGACCTCATCGGAAGCGTAACCGCAGAGGTAATAGAAGGCTGCAAGACTCCTATCTTTGCCATACCCGAAAACTCTGAGTTGCGCGACATTTCTTCGATGAAGAAAATTGTTTTCCTCACCAATTTCCAAGACCGCGAATTTGTTGCAATTGCTACACTTATGGAGTTTATAAAAAACTATCCTATAAGAGTATCATTTGTGCATGTTACAAAAAAAGAAGACCGATGGAATGAGATAAAGCTTACGGGACTGAATAACTATTTCAAAGAACATTATCCCAACATTCTAACCGATTACTCAATAATAAGTAGCAACGAAGGGATTCCGGAAGCGTTAGAAAAATTTGTCAACGAAAACACCATAGATATGATTTCGTTGTCGAGTTCACCACGAAATATTTTTGCACGGATGTTTAATCCAGGAATTGCTCGAAGAATGCTTTTCCATACCAATACTCCGATGCTGGTAATTAAATCAACGTTGAAATAAAGTGATCAACTCTTAATTGCAAACTATTTGAGAAATCCAATTAATCAGTTGTTTCTGCAGTATAAACTTTAGGAAGATATATTAGGTTGTAATATAAGTAAAGTCCAAGTCATAGTTAGTCTTTGATAAGAAAAGTTCAAAAGCCTTGTTTTTGAACTTTTCTTATCAAAGATTCAGTGTACTACTCTGAAAGATAAAGATATACTATAAAGGAAATATTAACTGATGAATAGTTTCATTCATAGAATTCGTGTTTTAAGAACGAGAGTTATAAGCATAATGGTCGTTCTCTTATTGTGCTATCCAATCGTATTATCTCAACATACTTTAAATATCCACTCTATTTCTCGTCGTGATGGATTGTCAAATGGAGCCGTTAACGCAATTGCTAAAGATAAGGACGGATATATGTGGTTTGGAACTTGGAATGGACTCAATAGATTTGACGGAAACAACATCACCAGCTATCTTCCAGGTGTAAATAGTGATGCTATTCACAATCATGTTATTCGGGAAATATATCCAACTGCATCGGGTTCCATTTGGATGCTCACTAATAAGGGATTGAGTTTGTATGACAATGTTTATAACCATTTTACTCCATTTTTTGATGCTGAATCAGAATTTATAAATTTTGAGAACGATATCGCAATCAGCTATTCAGAGCATAATGGTGTTTTCGCTTCGGTTTATGGACGTGGTCTTTTTAAATATGATAACACCACCAGTCAATTTAAGAAAATCTCATTTAATAAGGCATCACAATTAATCTCTCACAAAATAAAACGAATTCATCAAACTGATAGCTCCATTTATGGAATAACTGCT
>Ga0265294_10006311_pt1 | contig 14269 bp, 9 predicted proteins | sample MunlanPumphouse3_FD_192504 | JGI IMG/M metagenome (GOLD analysis project Ga0265294, IMG submission 192504) | Groundwater microbial communities from a municipal landfill in Southern Ontario, Canada - Pumphouse #3 | ecosystem: Environmental > Aquatic > Deep subsurface > Groundwater | place... | reverse complement strand
TTTAGTCACCAAATTAATAATGTTATTGGACCAATTTTGAATGGTGGAGTAACGACAATACCCATGATCAGCAACGAAAATCTCGACCACTGCAGCGTGCAAAGAATCTTTGGAATAGATTGGTGCTGTACAGCCTTCAACATAATTTAAGGAAGCATAGGAATCGACAATAATCAAGGTTCTTTCAAATTGCCCCATCCGTTCCGAATTAATCCGGAAATATGATTGTAAAGGTTTCTCAATTTTAACGTTTTTCGGAACATAGATAAATGATCCTCCGCTCCAAACAGCCGTATTCAGGGCGGAATATTTATTATCATTGTATGATACTGCTTTTCCGAAATAGGCTTTGAATAATTTCGGAAAAGCTTTTAGTGCTGAATCGGTATCTAAAAAAACGACTCCCTGATCTTCTAACTCTTGAATGGTACTATGATAAACCGCTTCCGATTCGAATTGAGTAGTAACTCCAGAAAGGTATTTTTGTTCTGCTTTGGGAATTCCCAAACGGTCAAAGGTGTTTTTAATTGATTCAGGAACATCATTCCAATTTTTTTCAACCTTATCTGATGATTTAATAAAATAGACAATGTCATTAAAATCAATCATCGAAAGATTCGGTCCCCATTTCGGATTCTCGAGCGCGACAAAAGCTTCATACGCTTTTAATCGGATATCAAGCATCCAACCAGGCTCGTTTTTGATTTTGGATATTTCTCTGACTGTATCAATACTCAATCCTCTTTTTGTAGAAAAGACGGTTTTCGCATCCGTCGAAAAACCGTATTTATATTCATCGACAAGTTGATCGACAGTGGTTTTATTTGTTTTTATCACGCGTTGTCACCTACTTTTTATCTATACTTTGCACGAAAGCCTGCCAAGCAATCGAAGCACATTTGATACGAGCAGGAAACTGTCTGACACCCTCGTACACTTCCGCTTCTTCAAGATCCACTAGTTTATCATAGGGTTTATTACCAATCATTTTTAGATAATTATCCGCAACAATTTTGGCCTTTTCGGTGGTTTTCCCAATCATCGTTTCCGTTAAAACGGAAGCAGATGAACAACAGATTGAACAACCTTTGCCCTCATGACGACAATCAACAATTTGACCGTCTAAAGTTTTGGTTTGAATCGTGATATCATCGCCACATGAGGGATTCTTAATGTGAACAGTAACATATTCTTGGTCTTGAACGAGCCCCTTGTTTCTCGGGTTTTTATAATGTTCAAGAATTACTTCTCGATACAAATTTTCCAAATTTTCCATATAATTACCTCTAAAATCCTATCTTACGGAAAAACTTTACCGCATTTTTAGTCGCTTCGATAAAACGATCACAGTCGGCAAATGTATTATAAAAAAACAAAGATGCCCGTAAACACGCTTCGATGTTAAGCCACTTTATCACTAATTGTGCACAGTGGTGACCAGCCCGCAAACAGACATTCTGTTCGGCAAAATATGATGAAACATCGTGGGCATGAACGCCTTCAATGTTAAAAGCAATTAAGCCTGTCTCAGCTGTCGAATTATAAATAATGATGCCGGGTATTTTTTTGATTTGAGCATAGGTATATTTACGTAAACGTTTAACATGATCTTCCATGGCGATAATATCATGACTCTGCCAATAATCAATGGCAGTTCCCAAACCGATTACGGAGGCAATAGGCATCGTTCCCGCTTCGAATTTGTAAGGTGAATCTTTCCACTCGGCATCAAACTTGTTTACATTGTCGTTCATATCGCCACCAAGTTCGAGTGGCTCCATGGCATTAAGTAATTCGTTTTTACCATACAAAATTCCGATCCCAGTAGGACCAAGCATTTTATGCCCGGAAAAGGCTAAAAAATCGCATTTCAGCGCTTTTACATCAATAGGCATATGTTGAATAGCCTGAGCTGCATCAATTACAGTAATAGCGCTTTTTTCATGGGCAAGATTAATGATATCCAGAATCGGAGTAATGTATCCTAAAACGTTGGAAACATACGTTAGCGCCACAACTTTTGTACGATTGGATAGCACTGACGTAAAATTATCAATCGTAATTCTTCCTTCCGAATCAAGAGGGACAAAAACTAATTTAGCACCGGTTTTAATCGCGACATTCTGCCAAGGAAGTAATGATGAGTGATGCTCCAATTCGGATACAATTATCTCATCACCCGAATGAACGTTTTGCATTCCATAACTTAAGGCAACGAGATTTAAAGCGGATGTGCCACCGCGCGTAAAGACTATTTCTTGGGGCGTGGCGTTAATAAAAGTAGCGACTTTTTCTCGAGCCTCTTCATATAGACAAGTCGCTTCATATGCCTCCTTATATACCCCTCGATGAATATTAGCCGATAAATCGTGATCATAATGAGTCACTGCTGTAATGACCGAATTGGGCTTTAGACTGGTCGCAGCATTATCAAAATAGACCATATCCTTTTCAGTAATCTGCGGAAAATCGGCCCGCCAGAGATTTTGTTCCATCAATAATCCACCCCTTTCATTTGTCGTTCAATTGCTTTTTCCAGTTTTTTCAAAAATCCTGGATTTTCAATTCGTTTATAAAGCGGTGATAAATACCCCGAAATGATTAAACGTTTCGCGGTTGCTTCATTCATGCCCCGACTTAAAAGATAATACAGTTCATCAGCATTGATTTGACCGATGGCACAACCATGACCGGCATCAACGTCATATTCATCGATTATTAATTTCGGTTCGACAGTAATCGAACCTTTTTCTTCGAGAATAATGCCACGGTTGTTTTGATGACATACCGATTGATAATTGCCTTTACCAATGGTTTCGGTAACATCAACATGCATCTGAGATTCTTTTGCAGAAACGAGTAAGTTTGTTACTTCAGATACAGTTAATGGCTGATTATGAAAGACATCTTGAATTGATGTAAAAGTCTCGTTTTGACCGGCAATAGCTAGCATGGTAGCTTTTAAACGACTGCCCACACCGTTTAGTTCATAATGATCAGCAATCTTTATGTTTCCATCAACGACAATGCCCGAAGAAAGATCTAGTTCGCTCGCAATCGCTTGATCGATAATCCGAGAAACAGTAAACTCTTTATTACTTTTACCGATAAACACATTTGTTAATACTAATCTTGCTCCCTTATCAAGTTTGATAAAAATACCAATATTAGCTTGTTTGAGATTTATTAGGTAATCAATACTCCATTGAACGGAAATATCCGCGCCAAGATGAATATGCAAATTTACCGGTTTAGTGCTACCTTCTATAACTATCGTAACTGGTTTTTTCCATTTTTTTTGATTTGATACTCGGATTGACCAACCATCACTCGTTAATTTAATACCCGAATAATTGCCAAAAATATCTTTAGATTTTTTACCAAACAGAATTGTGCATTCATCAGCGAGGAAAAAATTAGGAGTTTTCATCGATATTCCCTCCCGTTACTTAACTGACTTTGTTGCACAAGTCCCCAAAGAGATGGGTTTTTTCTTTTCGACAAATTCATCAATGCCTAGTTCGGCCTTCAGCCAATCATATCCATCAGCGTCAATTTTAGCAATTAGCTCTTTGCCACCGGTCTTGACGATTGCGCCTCGAATCATGATATGCACATAATCTGGGATGATTGAATCAAGCAATCTTTGGTAATGGGTAATAAGTACTAACCCTAAATCTGGTGATTTCATCGCGGTGACATTCTCCCCGACGATGCGCAAAGCATCGACATCAAGTCCCGAGTCAATTTCATCCAGTAAAGCAATCTTCGGTTTAATCAGTTTCATTTGTAAAATCTCATTGCGTTTCTTTTCGCCACCAGAAAAGCCTTCATTGACATATCGGTGGGCTAATCCCGAACCCATTTTCAAATCCTTGGCTGCATCTTCCATTGCGAGGATAAATTTTCCGATGCGCAAGTGTTTACCTTCGCCAAGATGAGCTTGAACCGCAGATTTAACAAAATCAAAATTGGTTACTCCCGGAACTTCAATTGGGTTTTGCATTGCTAAAAACAGACCAGCTCGACTGCGTTCGTCAACCGACATCTCGTTTAGGCGAATGCCATCAAGTAATATTTCGCCACTATCAATGTGATATTTGGGATGACCCATGATCACTTGAGCGAGAGTTGACTTCCCAGTTCCGTTTGGACCCATAATAGCATGAGTTTCGCCTCCATGAATTACGAGATTTATCTGATTAAGGATAACTTGATCTTCTACCGATACGACTAGGTTTTTAATTTCCAGAACCGCCATAAAATATCCCTCCAAATCAACCGTCTTAATTGTACAATATTTCCGGCTTTTATGCAAAAATTATGTCCTTTTATTAAAAAAAAGAATCAAAATTCGATTCTTTATTATTTTTCAATGATTTCTCCTGATCCAAGCATTTCCGGACTTTTAACATGTTTGGCGTTTGTGTGTTCCAATAATTTACGAATTACCGTCAAAAAGAAGAACGATAAAACGCTCAAGGTGATGCCGATAACATAGGCCCCCATGCCAAAGCATAGACCAATCATCGCTCCCAACCATAATGTTGCGGCGGTAGTCAATCCATAGATGCCGCTGGAAGATTTCAAGATAGTTCCCGACCCTAAAAACCCGACTCCTACAATGACTTGAGCAATAATCCGTTGTCTTTCCAACGTGACTGTGATTCCAGCAGCCAGTACTTCTTGAGCGGTAGCAAGAGCATCATAATACAAATACTCTTGCAATAAAGCAATACCACAAGCACCAAAAGCAACCATTAAGTGAGTCGTAACCCCAGCAATCTTGTGTCTCATTTGTCGTTCAAACCCGATTATTCCCACGAAAATAGCGGTTAATCCAATCCGCAACATGATTTCACCGAAAGATGGATTTAGGGCACTAAAATCGATCGTTAACAAAGCCAACATAAAAATCACCTTTTCATAATGGATACGTTTTTGTAAGCGTTTACTAATAGAATTATTATTATAACAGAAATCATTTTGTAATTCAATATCTATTTTGACAAAAAAAGTGTTCGCAAAAACACCGATAATTTCCGTTGTTTTTTATAGAAAAACGAAATAATTATCTCTTTATAAGTCAATCTCCGTTGTCAAGTATGGATTGACATGAATCATGCAATGCTTGACGTTAGGAATTCTAGCCTCAATCTCGTCGTGCAAAATATGGGCAATATTGTGAGCTTCGGTAATCGATATCCGTTTATCGACCGCAATTTCCAAATCGACAAATAGACGCATCCCAAAGATTCGGGTCTTCAGATCATCAAGATGGATTACTCCTTTTTGTTCGGCAACAATTGCTTTTATCTGTTCAATCGTTACTTGATCAGCTGCATGATCGACTACTTGACTAAATCCTGTTTTAATGATTCCTAATCCGAGTTTAACGATGAATAAACAAATCAATATTGAAGCAATTGGTTCCAAGATATGAATTTCGAGCATTGATCCGATGATGCCGATAATTGCCGCTAAAGCACTGAATTCATCGGAACGGTGATCTAAAGCCATGGCGTCCAAAGAAGGTGAATGCGCTTTTTTAGCATTGTATCGAGTGAAATGATACATCCCTTCTTTGATAATAATTGTAGCAAATCCCGCAATTAAAGCGATAAATGTTGGTGGGACAATGTCCCTGTTTTCAGCAAAGTAATAATAGATATTTTCCACTGCAGCTCTACCGATTTCAAAGGCAGTTAATAACAATGCAATCCCAATAAAGACCGAAACCATACTTTCATATTTTTCGTGTCCATACTGATGATCTACATCCTTTTCCTTACGAGAAAATCGGCCCATAATCATCACAGCCATAGCCGTGACGACATCGGAGATTGAATTGACGGCATCCGAAATAATAGCGCTTGAACGACCAATAATCCCCATGATAATTTTCATGGCGGCCAAAAAGAAGTTCAAAATCATTGTCCAGATTGAAACCTTCGTGATAATTTTTTGTTCAGAAACGTTGCGAAGTTCGTTTGCTTCCATGAAATAACCACCTTTGGTAATAAAAAGCGAGGCATTGTTGATGTCCCGCATTTTTGGATGCTGTCAAATGACCCGGGTTTCCCCTGTACATAAGTTATTAATTATATTACCATTATATTTAAGTATCAATTGTTTGTCAAGTGATTATTCGTCAATGTCACCTTAGTCTTCAAACACATCCTGATTATAATAATTCTGAATTATAGTTAGAGCAGCTTTCAAAGTGGCATCATCAAGTGCGCAATACGCCGATGTTGTGTTAACGAAAGTTCCGGTTTTTAAAATGTTGGCAACGGCATCGTTTAAAACACCAACCACATAGAGTCCATCATTAATATCGAGAAAATATGTTTCCATTGCTGTGATTAGACTTGTTGGCAAATCCGGGACGATGATTCCATAGGTTTCTTGATTTTCCTCGGATATATCATCAAAAACTAGTTCATAAAAACGATATTCACAATATAACTTAACTTGCTCAAGCGTGGGATAATCGCCAGTGTTTTCCGATCCAAGCGTGTAATTTGGCAAATGGCCCGTATATGTCATTTCAAAGAAAGCCGTCGGTTTAGTGAAGTCATCGCCTTTTTCACATTCAAATAGGCTGATTCCTTCTGCGGTTTCAACGCTTCCGCTATAATAGATGGATGTCTTATCAATATTGTCTTCCAGCTGATATTCTGCATAAGCGGCAATTAATCCATCGACAATTGCTTCTTCATATGTGTCAACGGCGGTCAAATAATCGATGGATTCTTCATCAGAAAAACTTGAACGTTTCAAAGAGAATCCGAATTGTTTATATTGATCCCAAGCACTATCCGTTCTTGATGCTTTGTTATAATCACGAATCAATGTCAGGAACGTATTGTCTTCGGAAGCAGCTAAATAACTCCTTATCTCCGTTTGAAAATCAGCCATAAGCGTTGCATAAGCCACGGGATCTTCAAGATCAGCAACAAAATCTTGGTAGTCATCGGCGAGGCCGTCTTCATTACGATCAACATAGATGGTAAGGCTGATAACATCGAGGCTAAAATAATTATCGTAATTTTTTTGGAGCTGATCCATTAAATAATCAGTCAAAATCTGCCAATCATTTTCCTTGAGACTATCAAAAATGAGATACGGTTGTAACCGCGACTTAAGATAATATTTTTGAATCATTTCTTCTTCCGATTTAGCCCCATATGCAACATATAGAAATTCTTCATATGTATAGTATGCTGACCAATAAGATGATTCGAAATCCGACTTTACACCCGCGAGAGTCTCTGTGTGTTCGGTGAACAAGATTGATTCGGTCAAGGCTGTTTCAAAAGTACAAGCAACATCGCCATCACAGTAAACATCTTGGAAATACAAATCGATTAAAGCTCCAATTTGACTAGCATACAATGTATATAATGCGCCATTCAAGTTCATCGCGAAAGTTAATAGTTGATCTGCGGTAATTTCCACATTGTCATAGGATGCGACAATTGAAGCATGACCAGTGGTTTCAAGGTCGAAAGCTGAATAAACGGAGCGGTAGTCAAGTCCCAAATACTGATCATATAACGCAAAACTATGATTAGCTCGCAGTTCGCCAATTCGATTGTTTACAAAACTTGTCGTAGCGATGTTTGTCGTAATGATTTCTTCGACCAATTCATCATATAGGTTTTGTGTTATCAGGTCAGCAAGTGATCCGTCAACCGAAAAGTCATAGTCAGATAAATCTTCTTTTTCGTCCTTGCTGATATTGAGGATAAGATAATATGAACTATCAAAATCACCAGGAAGATAAACTGGTGCGACTGTATAACATAGACTGTCATCATCGGTAGTAATATCTATATCATAACTGGAAAGGGTACTATACATTAATGTTGCAAGTTGCGTATTAGCCTCATTAAGCGTATCATAGACCATTTGTAAATCAGAATTGAGCTTCAAATCGGCAACCGTGGCATCTTCCGCAATTGGTGTACGGTATCCCTGATAAACATAGTTATACATTTGAATAAAGAATAGTAACAATTCATCATCAGTCAATGCTCTTGTATTAGTATCATTGAATCCAAAACTCGGGACCGAATCAACCGGTGTCGCACCGGTATATAACCTAAGTTCACCATAAACAGTCACGAGTGGAGTTACACCACCATTAAAATTACGCATGACTTTATACGCATCTTCTTGGGTTAAGAAACGAATTTTAATCGCGGTCAAATCCGGAAAATAACTACTAACATAATAATCCGCAACCTCGTCATCGCCTATATACCACGATTGTTCCGCGTTATCGGCATCTACAAGTGCTTCTTTAGTATAATTCTCCTTTGCTACGACTAAACGAATGTATTCTTCTTCATCATCGGTATGGCCAAGTAAGTATAGTGTTTGATCATAATCAGCCTCTAACTGGGTCCGTTCATCACCAAGATCAGCAATATATTCAGCTTCAGATGATCCATAAGTCAACACTTTTACTTTATCATCTATTTCATCTTGAGTTACTGCTTCCATATAATTAGCAAACAAATCCAAATCAACCATGTATAATAATTGAGTTATTCCATCATTGATTTTAAATTGCTCGTATATTTCTCCATATGTGACCGAGAATCCTTCGCCTTGATAAAATACCGCATCGGGATCGGTCAATGTCGGATCAATTGGGTCCACAACTTCGGTTCCTGAAGTTGTTGTCGTATCGGTAGTCGTCGAACATCCGACCATGACCATTGAAACCGATAGCAGTAGCATTAATATCGAAGCCTTTTTCCAGATTGTTCTCATCATGATTCAAACTCCTTTAAATGTATCGTGCATTAATGTATATTATAACTCATTCTCCGGGTTTTTTTTATCTTTTTTTACAAAAAAGCCGCGATCCTTAAATCGACATCTCTCATTATACTTATATCAAGTGTGAATTCTGTGAAGAATTGCCAAAAAAAAGACGGCCATTAAGACCGTCAGTGAAAGTTGAATCTTTTATTCGGTTTGGGAATAATCCATCGCTAAATACCGTTTGTACATTGTATAACGACGCTTAGCATCTTTGAGATTGAGTTCGAGTAGTTCCATAGCTTGATCTGGGTTAATTTGTGATAATTGTGCATAGCGGGTTTCTGACATCAAGTACTCATGATATTTAGACCAATCCGGTTCTTTGGAATCCATTTGGAAAGGATTCTTTCCCTGTTCTTCTAACCGTGGATCGAATCTAAATGTTGGCCAATAACCACACTCAACCGCCAGTTTGGCTTGGAGATGAGAGGTTCCCATTCCATTATGAATACCATGGGAAATACATGGTGAATAAGCAATTACCAATGAAGGTCCGGGGTAATTTTCCGCTTCCGTCAAAGCTTTGAGAACTTGTGCCCCGCTCGCTCCGTGAGCAATCGTAGCCACATACACATGGCCATAACTCATTGCAATCGCCGCTAAATCTTTTTTCTTGCCCGGCTTTCCCGATGCAGTAAATTTAGCTATCGATCCGGTTCGCGCCGATTTTGACGATTGACCTCCGGTGTTTGAATAAACTTCAGTGTCTAAAACAAGAATGTTAACATCCTCATTATTAGCTATGACATGATCAAGCCCGCCATAACCGATATCATAAGCCCATCCATCGCCACCAATTATCCAATTTGATTGTTTGACAAAATATGCTTTTAATTCCAATATTGCTTTCGAAGCATCGTCATTTTCCGCTTCAAGTAAAGGCATTAGTTTTCGGGAAAGCTCCAGCGTTTTATCGCCATTTTTCCGGTTTTCCAGCCATTCATTGAGCAAGCCTTTTGTTTCATCGTTATTGATTTGTGGCAGTTTGGAAACAATCGTGTTTTGTAACCGATCACGCAAGGTTTCGGCAGCGATTTTCATACCATATCCAAATTCGGCATTGTCTTCAAATAATGAGTTTGCCCAAGCTGGTCCGCGGCCATCAGCATTCTTCGTATATGGAGATGCCGGGAAAGAAGCTCCATAGATAGAAGAACAACCGGTTGCGTTTGCGACAATCATTCGTTCGCCGAACAACTGAGTCACCATCTTGATATAAGGCGTTTCACCGCAGCCACCGCAAGCACCCGAAAATTCAAACAAAGGTTGGGCGAACTGCGAGTTCTTTAAATTAGTTTTACCCACCAAATTGACTTTATTAGTAACCACATTATAGCAGTAATCAGCTTTTAAGTGTTCTTTATTTTCAATTGCTTCGGCAATCGGTTTAAACGTCAATGCTTTTGTTTTTGCCGGGCAAGTTGTAATACAAACGCCGCAACCGGTGCAATCGAGTGGAGAAATTTGAATTTTATATTTTAAACCTTCTAACCCCCGACCGACAGCATCTCTCCATACCGTTCCTTCTGGAGCGTTTTTGGCTTCTTCCGGAGTCGCGAGAATCGGGCGGATACAAGCATGAGGACATGCGAATGAACACTGGTTACATTGAATACAGTTTTCAGAAATCCAAGTTGATACTTCTTCCGCAACCCCGCGTTTTTCATATGCAGCGGTTCCTGAAGGCATGTGCCCATCTTCATAACCGACAAAAGCTGATACAGGTAGTTCGTATCCACGAATCGAGTTGACCACATCCGCAACATTTTTGACAAATGCTGGGCGTTTAGGATCATCAATGGTTATGTTTTTTAGATTTGCCCATTCGGGTAAAACAGCAATTTTAATCAAACCCTCAGCGCCAAGATCAACCGCTTTGTAATTCATGTCCACAATATCTTGGCCTTTACGAGCAAAAGATTTTAAAGCAAATTTTTTCATCACTTCTTGCGCATGAGCGTAGGCCATTATTTGTTCATTAAGTTTGAAAAAAGCTGATTGCATAATCGTAGAAATCAATTTCGGGTTGCCTATTTCTTTAGCTAGGCGAGATCCCTCGATAATATAAAAACGAACATTTTGTTGTGCAAGAATGCGTTTTACTTCATTAGGAAGAATGCTTGCAACTTGATTTGCATCAACAGTCGTGTTTAAAAGAAAGATTCCGTTTTTCCTGATTCCGCCAATCAAATTAAATTTTGTCAAATATGATTCTTGGGAACAAGAAACAAAGTGGGGGTTGCTCACTAAATAGGTTGAACGAATCGGGTTTTTCCCAAAACGAAGATGCATTCTGGTGACACCACCGGATTTTTTTGAATCATATGAAGCATATGCTTGTCCATATAGGTCGGTATAATCGCCGATAATCTTCGATATATTTTTAACCGCTCCGACTGTTCCATCAGATCCTAATCCGAAGAAAAGCAATTCTGTAGTGTTCTGATCGGCAACATCTGGATATTCGTTTATCGGTAAAGAACTAAAATTTACATCATCAATGATACCAATAGTAAAATGGTCTTTTAAAGCCCCCGCAAGATTATCAAATACTGCAAACACCTGCGCCGGTGTGGAATCTTTACTCGAAAGCCCATATCGACCGCCAATAATAATTGGTGCGTTTTCTTGATTGTAATAAATCGCTTTAACATCCAAGTACAGTGGCTCTCCGAGGGCACCCGGTTCGATGGTGCGGTCAAGAACCGCAATACGTTTGACGGTTTTAGGCATCGCCTCAAAGAAATATTTATCCGAAAATGGACGGTAGAGGTGAACAGCTAATAATCCGACTTTTTCACCTAAAGACAGCTTATAGTCGATAACCTCACGAATTGCTTCTGTGAAAGATCCCATGGCAATGATAATATTTTCGGCATCTTTAGCCCCATAATATGAGAAGGGATGATAATCTCGACCGGTTACTTCCGAAATCTGTGCCATATAGTTAGCAACAATGTCGGGAACGGCTTTGTAGTATTTTTGAGATACTTCACGGGCTTGGAAATAAACATCATCATTTTGAGCGGTACCCATTATTTTGGGATTGCCCGAATTCAAAGCTCTAGCTCGAAATGTTTTAATAGCTTCACGATCGACTAACCGATCGAAAACTGCATAATCCATTACTTCGACTTTTGTCACTTCGCTACTGGTGCGAAAACCATCGAAAAAATGGAGAAACGGTACGCTTGATTTGATTGCGGCCAAATGAGCAATACCAGCCAAGTCCATTGTCTCTTGAACGGAACCGCTTGCGAGCATGGCAAAACCGGTTTGACGAACTGCCATGACATCTTGATGATCGCCGAAAATCGAGAGGGCATGAGAAGCAATTGACCGTGCTGCCACATGAATGACTCCCGGTAATAATTCGCCGGCAATTTTATACATATTCGGAATTTTAAGCAATAAACCTTGGGAAGCCGTAAAGGTGGTTGTTAAAGCTCCCGAAACTAAAGACCCGTGAACAGTTCCGGCTGCTCCGGCCTCAGATTGCATTTCCACTAGCTTTACTGGCATACCAAATAAGTTTTTCTTTCCTTGTGCTGCCCAAGCATCGGTATACTCAGGCATTGGCGTTGATGGCGTTATCGGATAGATTCCTGCAACTTCTGTGAACGCATAGGCGCAATAAGCTGCCGCTTGATTACCATCCATTGATTGATATTCTTTTTTCATTTTCATAAAGCAACCTCCCTAAAGATATATATTGTATTAATTAAATATAAAGTAATAATCCAATGTAGTATTATACCGCAAACCCAAGGTAATGACAAACATTTCCCCGTGTGAACGTTTTCATTGCCATTTTTTAGCTTCATCGAACAAATAATTAGCCTTGTCAATATAAGCTTCCGCAATCAGTTTAAAGTTAAGATGCAGTTCATCCGACAACCCAATTGCTTCTTTATATAAGGCGACATTATGCCACTGTAAACATTGAAAAACCCGCCATAAATATAAGCGCAACCATTCTTCTTTTCGTGGTTCGCGGTTTAGATATACTGGTAGCAATCCGATTGCGTATTGGAAATCATTATTTCCATAACAAGCGATGTCATAAAGCGGATCATTATTACCACCAAATTCCCAATCCACTAGCAATAGCCTACCTTCAGGGGTAACAATGAAATTTGATGGTTGCGAATCGTTATGACAAAGCATTGTTGGCCACTTTGACAAAAAGGCTTTAAATTTTAAAAAGCGATCGTGGATATCATAATAAGAATCAAGATGAGAAATACCAGTTTGTTCAACTAACTCCTCAAAATATTTCAAACGAATAAAGGGTGCATAATCATTTTGGGCAACCAATCCCGAATTATGAAGCCGATGTAAAATATCTGAAACTGCTTCGTAATAAATAGCTGGGTTATCAATCATCAGTGGCGTTCCAGCGATGTACTTACTAATTTTATATCCTGTTTCCTGATTTAAATGCAAAAGCAAGTTGCCATCAATCCCTAATGGTGCTATCAAAGATAGGATATCACCTTCGATAGTCCGGTTGACAAAAACAGATGCGTTTTTGCCGGGAATCCGAAAAGTGTAGAATTTATTCATCGCTTTGACAACATAATTGGAATTAGACATTCCTCCCTTTAAACGATCAATAATTCTAATCGATTCCATATTTATGTGTAGATATTCAGCCAGGTAATTTATTACAATCTCCTCATGGTTCATATTTCAATCTCCTTCAAAGGTTGGTCTTGATAAGCACATTCAACGTGATAATCAGCGAAAAACAAGCCCTGTTTTTGAAACACTTCTTGATATTTTTCCAATGCTTTAGTAAAAGTATTACATTCTTGAGACAGATGTGCTAGCACAATTTTACGCGTTTTATTGCCAACGACATTAGCCATCAAAAATGCTGAATCTTCGTTAGATAAATGACCTTCATCATCTAGAATCCGCCGTTTCAACGGCCATGGACGGTTTGAGTCAAGTAACATTTCCGGATCATGGTTGGCTTCGATAATATAAGTTTCAGCATTGCGAATCGCATCAAAAGCAGTAAGCGGATAATAACCCGTATCGGTGATATAAATCAATATTTTATTGTTTTCGATAAATTTATATCCGCACGGTTCACACGCATCGTGATATGTGATTAAAGGCTGGACCGTGAAATCAGTGAAAATAATTGGAGTTTCGCATTTCAACAAATGAATGGTCTCATTGGTAAGATTACCCTTAATAAAATGTGATAAATTATGTTCCGTACCTTCGGTCATATAAATAGTTGCTTTATACTTATGGGCAACAGCGATGAGTCCGGAAACATGATCGATGTGTTCATGAGTAATGAAAACTGCATCTAGTCGATCTAAAACGATGTTTCTGGCACTTAAACGCGATTGAATTTGCCTAAGAGAGATGCCAGTATCAATGAGAATTTTTTTGTCTCCGATTTCTAAATACG
>Ga0265294_10006309_pt1 | contig 14271 bp, 7 predicted proteins | sample MunlanPumphouse3_FD_192504 | JGI IMG/M metagenome (GOLD analysis project Ga0265294, IMG submission 192504) | Groundwater microbial communities from a municipal landfill in Southern Ontario, Canada - Pumphouse #3 | ecosystem: Environmental > Aquatic > Deep subsurface > Groundwater | place... | reverse complement strand
GTTTTAATAACGCATTTTCTCCATTTCTTTTAACCGAAACATTGTTATAGGTTATTGTTGTGTTAGGAGAAAGAGGATTAATGCTTAAATCAATAGAATCTGAAAATAATGGACTTAAAGGATCTGATCCTTGTGATATTGCAAAATCATAACTAGTAATTTTTGCTTCTGAATCTGAATCAGTATAAGTAAATTTAAATTCTAAGTTTCCTGACTTTCCTGAAATTACGCTTTCTCCTTCTAAATATTTATCACAATACCAACAAGAAGCATTACTATCTATGTCTAATGGACTTAAAAGGCTAGTGGCTGAAGAAACATTTAATAAATTAGCTGAACAATAAGCAACAGTACCTGCTACTTCTGGTTCTTCATCTTTAAATACCACTGATGGGATAGAGTCAGTGTATTTTCTAATTTTAACATTGTCCCAATAAGTTTTAACTTCTTCACAATCAGTTGCCCTACTCCTTACTTTAAAAGTATGAGTCCCTTCAGTTAAAGTAAAACTATTAGAAATAAGGCTTGTCCAATTAACTGTGACCGCAGTACATCCTGAATAACTAATATTGCTTAATGATTTGATAACTGTTCCATCTATTAATGCTGATGCATCTGGAATGGTTCCGCTACCGCAATAAGAATATTGTGCTCCTATTCCTTTAACATAAAAAGTGGCAATATATGTTCCAGCTTCAAAACTTAATGACTTATTGGCATAAGTATATATTCCGTCCCAAGGAGAAACACTACAATGAGACTTACTATACAAATACAAACTATAACTTCCTGATACTTTTTGCGCAGTTGTTGCAGATATACTACCAGCATCTGATCCATCTTTATATGCATAAGAAACTGTCCAATCAGAAACACTTCCGTCATCAAAATAATCAACAAAATCAAAAACATTAGCTTCATTAGATGTAGTAGAAACAGAATCATTTCCATAATACATATATATACTAGAATTTCCACTAGTAATTGACGGAACCTTTACCCAAAAAGTAGCTGTGGATGAGTTTGTTTTTGATTCTCTCCAATAATTTAATTCTGCTGTGCCACTAGAATCAGTAAAACGAATATCATCGAAATCCGCCTGCATATCTGAATCATAAGAAACAGTTATTTGCATCTGATAATTTGTTAAAGCTGAACCTGAATTAGTAAATTCAATTTCTTTTCTATAGTCATATCCATCAAACCAAGCTGTTCCTTCTGTTTCGCAACTCCAAGTCCAAGGACCTGTTCCTAAAACTTCTGTAGCTGTTCCCTCATTACATAAATTACTTGAAGGAGCTGTTGCAAATGATTCCCCGTCTGCTGATCCACAAACACCAACAACTGTTCTATTAGCTGAACACGTATCGGTTGTTCCCCCATATTCTCCTTCACAAGTCCAATCATAAGTTGAAGTATTGGTTGTTACTGAAGATGCTGTTCCTACTGAACAAAGATTAGTTGAAGGAGCACTTGAAAATGTTTCTCCATCAGAAGACCCGCAAGAACCATTAACCACTTCTACTATTGTTGCTGAACAACTAACAGTTAGTGCGTCATCTCCTGTACAAGTCCAAGTATAGGTTGTTGATCCAGTTGTTACTGAAGAAGGATCTCCATATGTACAAAGGTTTGTTTCCGGAGCAGAAACAAAAGTTCCTCCATTTGATGATCCGCAACTTGTTTTGTAGGTATAACAAGCAGCTGGTGTTTCTGGTTCACTTTCACAATTCCAATACCAAGTATTATTGTTTAAAACTAATGATGTATTGGTACTAGAAACACAAAGATTAGTTGAAGGCTGATCTCTTCTTGTTGTATCATGATATGATCCACAAGAAATTCCTACTGTTCTTGACGCACTACAAGTTCCACTATCAGTTCCTCCGTTTTGTCCCAAACAAGTCCAGTTTACTGAAGATCCTGTTTCTGGAAACGTTGTGCTAGAAGGAGTTCCAGTGGCACATTGAGTGTATGGAGTCCAAGAAGAATCAGTTGATGCATAGGTATGACCATCAGCAGTTCCGCAAGAACCATTAAGACCAAAATCTGCTCGAATGGTTTGACTTCCAGTAACACTAGTTACTGCTCCAGTAGAAGTATTAAGAGTTCCACCAGACCCACTAATTCTAGTAAAACCAACCAAAGTATATCCTGAACTTGGCGTACAAGTTGGTGCAACTGATGTTCCATTGTAAGCTACTGTTCGGCTAGAAGGAGTACAAGAGCCTCCTGTTGACGAAGTATAAGTTACTACATAATTTCTCGTAGCTGAACAACTAACTGGCAAAGAGTCGTTTCCTGTACAAGTCCAGGTATAGGTTGATGTTCCGCTCGTTACGCTAGATGCTGTACCATAGGTACAAAGACTTGTTGGAACAGATGTATATGTTCCACCATTAGATGATCCGCAACTTGTTTTGTAAGTATAACAAGAAGCATTAATGCCTGGATTATTAGTACAAGACCATGACCATTTATTACTTGCAAGACTTAATGTTGTATTGCTTCCATAAGTACAAAGATTAGTTGAAGGTTGGTCTCTTCTTATTGTATTATGGTATGATCCACAAGAAACCTTGGGAGCAGAGCATGAAGCTGTTGTTCCTCCTCCCGAACCAGTACAAGACCAACCCCAAGAAGAACCATTATCAGTAAAAGATGTAAATGTTCCAACTGCACATCTTTCAGCTGACGTATCAATATATGAGGTTGAAGGATATCCATGGCCATTAGCAGTTCCACAAGAACCATTAACAACTGCTATTTCTCTGTAAGCTATTCCTGTTCCGCTATTGGTTCCAGTCCACAAACCAGAACAATACCAACTTGTCGATCCGCCTTGAGAAGGAAAAGTTGTGTTTGAAGAATTTCCAACACTACATTGAGTATAGCTTCCCCAAGAAGTATCAGTTGATGCATAAGTATGATTATTAGCAGTTCCAAGAACACCATCTTGTTTAATATGAATTAAACACCAATCAGAATTAGTTCCTCCATAGGCACCATTACATGTCCACCAATATGCATCTCCATCTCCACTATTAAATATTTGAAAATTAGCAACTGTTCCCACAGAGCAAAGATTAGAAGAAGAAGAGGTCAAAGAACCGCTGGTTACTCCTCCACTTGTTGGACTACTCTGAGAACCACAAGCACCATTAACTTTTACGTGAGCAATACACCAATCAGAATTAGTTCCTCCTCCCGAACCATTACATGTCCACCAATATGCATCATAAATAGTTGGTGGAGAATTCCAATTAGCAACTGTTCCAGAAGAACAAAGATTAGGAGAAGAAGTGGTCAAAGAACCATAGTCAACGCTAGTATTGTTAACAGAGCCACAAACACCATTAATTGTAGTTGGACAATAAGAAGTAGAGGCATAACCAGCAGTACATTGAACAGTTGTATTGTCTACACAGTGCCAACTAAATCCAGTTATTGTCATCCCACTATATAAAGTAGACAAACTATCAGCTACTCCAACAGAACACATTTTAAAATCAGGGTAAGGGGTTGATCCACCATTTGAACTTACTATGTCTGCTGTATTTTCCCAGTTACAAGTGGTAGCGTTTCCACAAACAGGTGCGGCAAAAACAGATTGTATGGCAAAACCAAAAACTAGAAATAAAGAAAGAATAATTAATTGTAGGTGTTTTTGATTTTGCATAAGTTTGTTTTTTATTATTTGATTATTAATTAGTTTCTCTCCATGTTGGCAGAGGAACTGTTGTTCCTGTTTCTCCTTCAGCAGCACACTCAGAACCAGTAATTGCTAGCCCTGGATTTTCATCTCCAATTAGTGAAGTATATTTAAAAATTGGATTAGGAGAATCTATATCTGTTTGACTTTGATAAGATCCTGCTGTTAAGGGTAAAGACCAAGAAAATAGACTATTACTTAAAGAACAAAGCGTTCTATTTCCAGAAGAATCGTAACAAACACTACACTTCCAATCAGATGAAGTTAAGCTTGCTGTATCTCCTTCTCCTGTCCAACAAATATCAAAACATTCACTTGTGTCAGTATTTCTATTTAAAGTATTTGTTGTTGTACAATATTGAACATCTGTATTTAAATATACATTTGTTGACGCAGTAGCAATTCTAACTATTGGATATGGTTTTTTAGGAGTATTAAATGTTCCAGCTGAAATCCAACCAGTTTCGCCCCCTCCTGATTTTTCTAAATTAATATACCAATTATATGTTTTTCCAATACTTCCATTTCCATAAGAAATTAATAAAGTATAATCACTTAATGCCGTATCTGTTGCTACACCTTCTCCCACCATTAAACCAGTATATTCTATTGATTGACTATTTATTGGAAGCCAACTTGTAGTCTCTACGCTTCCAACTTTAATTTTGTAATTAATATATTTTGTATTGTCTACTGTAAATCCTAAGATTGGCTGAGCTCTTCCTGTTGAAGTATTTAAACTTCCTTTTCTTAATACTCCAGAATTATCATAATAATAATCACAAAAGAAACAAGATTCTTCAGTATTGTCAACATCAAAATCTAATGGACTTTTAAATGAAATTCTATCGGCAGAACAGCTAACGCTAGAATCAGTTCCTTGACATTCCCAAGTATATGATGTTAATCCTATATTTTCATTAATTGAAGTTCCTGAAGCACATCGATCTGCAGGAATTTCTGAATAAATTCCTGAATTAATTGCACAAACACCATCAATAGAATCTTCTGTAACTGAAACTATAACTGAATCAGACCAAACCATTTCTGTACCATCAGATACATATAAAATACATTCATCTTCTATTGGAGAAGCGGGAGCAATATATGTAGGATTAATTACAGAATTATCAACAAATGATCCTTCAGAACATGTCCACTTGTAAACTAAATTATCTTCATCAGGGTCTGAGGCTGAAAAACCAGTAAAGCTGACTTGCTCGGAAACATTAATTGAATAATCTAACGTGCCATTAGTAATGACTGGTTCTTGATTGTAATCCTTGACACATCGAGCCGAAATAGCAACATCAATACTAGAACAAGGACCCCAGTACTTTCTAACCTTATAAGGAGAGGAAGATATTCCCGTATAGCCACATTCAACATCGATACTACCAAAAAACCAGAAACTAAATGGGGAAAACCATTCCCAAAAATAAGCAGCAGAACCAAGGTTTACATATGCATCTGGATTTGTCTCATAAAGAATATTCCATCCCCCTGCAGGAAGCGCTGTAAAACCAAACATGTCTTCTCCAACCCATGCAGGAGGAACAGCCAAAAGATCTCTCGTAATATCCACATCAGAAGGAAACAAGCTATCAATTTCTTCTTTGGTTGATAAATGCCAACCCGAAGGACAAGCATTTAAAGAATCATTATAATGATATAGTCTGCCATATGTATCACAGTTAGTCGGATTATCATCGTAACATAAACTATTTTCAATAGCATAATTTAAATTCTCTTTCATCCAACAATAATCACCTATTTGAACGGTAGAATATGTTTGTCCATCACGAATATCTATAAAAGAATCTCCACAAGTAAACTCAGATGGTACGTTGCTGGTAACTGAAACTGTAACTGAATCAGACCAAACTGCTTCTTTTCCATCGTACACATACAAAATACATTGATCTTCTATTGGCGAAGCAGGAGCAATATATGTAGGATTAATTACAGAATCATCAGTAAATGTTCCTTCAGAACATGTCCACATATAAGTTAAATCATCTTCATCAGGATCTGAAGCTGAAAAACCAGTAAAATTGACTTGCTCAGAAACATTAACTGAATAATCTAAAGTACCATTTATAATGACTGGTTTATTATTATTTTTAATACATCGAACCGAAAAACCAAAATCCATGGTGTGGCCATAAGAATAAGTACCAACTGTAACATAATCAGGATCTAAAGTGCGATCCCGAGAAGAATCAACATCAACCTGTGAAGACGTCCAGAAAGCTGCACCATAAGGATCATGTGAAAGATAACGATACTCAAAATCTTTATAACCAACAGCTGAATCACGGTAACCAGCGTAAATAGCAGAAAAACCACTTGCATTTCCTCCAACAAAAGTCAATTTTTGTCCGGCTGTAGCACATTCCCAACCTGACCTAGTAAGAGTACAAGTTTGTCCATCATCTGTAAGATAATTTTCTAAGGCGTACCATTCTGCATGAGTAGGGACATGCCAACCTGATGGACAAATGCCCTCAGAGGCTTCGATAGTTGAACCACACATAACCTGATTCCACTGATATAATCCACCATCAGCAGAACAAATGTCTTCTTGATTGTCATAACAATATTTTTGAATGGAAGCACAACTTGTTCCTTGTTCAACAGATCCATTAATCATTGTTCCCACATTTAAGTTGTCTTTGAACCAGCACTGATTTCCAATTTGAACCGTATTATAGGTTTTCCCATCTCGTGTATCAACAATAGGCTCTCCACATTCACCTGTATTTGCCGAAAGATTAGCAAAACAATAATCAGTAACCCCCTCTCCTGTTCCACTACAACTCCAAGTCCAAGGACCGCTACCTGAAACCTCTGACGCTGAACCGTTATAACAAAGTTTTGTAGAAGGTGCTGTCAAAAATTTACCTTTATTGGCCGAACCACAAATACCATCCTCTTCACTATAAGGTTCATCAATTTTTGTTGCTGAACAATTAACAGCCAAAGAATCATCTCCTACACAATTCCAAATCCAATTACCTGTAGTTGGATCAATTACTATGTCAGAAAAATTACCATACTTACAAAGAGTGGATTCGTCGAGAGAAGAAAAACTTCCTCCATTAGCTGACCCGCAACTTGTTTTGTAAGTATAACAACCAGCATCTTCTCCAGGATTATCAGTACAATTCCAATACCAAATATCTCCAGCCAACACGAGTTCTGTAGAATTTCCATAATCACAAAGATTAATTGAGGGTTCATCTCTTCTTATCGTGTTATGATACGAACCAGGAATAACCTTATTAGCCGAACAATCAGTAACCACTCCGCCTTCTCCAGTACAACCCCAAGACCAATAAGATATATTGTCTGTAAAAAAAGTAAATGTTCCTGTTGCACATCTTTCAGCTGATGTATCTATATATGAAGTTGAAGGATATCCATGACCATTAGCGGTTCCGCAAGAACCAGGCACTGGAACATTATAAATAACCACCCTCATTTGATCAGAATCTGTTTTACCGGTTTCATCGGTAACTGTTAAGGTACATTCATTGTCAACATTACTAGAAACAGATGGCGCTATAAATACTGGATTAAGAACAGTTGAATCTACAAAAGAGCCTACTTCTGTTGACCAACTATAAGTTAGCGTATCACCAAAATAATCAGAAGCTGATCCGTTCAGAGTTACCTGCTCTCCCTCATTCACTGTTTTGTTTGATCCAGCATCAGCTACTGGATCTCTATTTTCCCTAGCAAAACAATAAGTATCCTGTCCTGTACTACCAGGATTAGTACATTTCCAATAATATATATAACTATAATTACCAACATCTGGCAAAATCAAACCAACAGCACGTGTTACAGAAGATGCGATTATTCCTGGTTTACAAAGGTCGGTTGCTGGAGCAGAATCAAAATATCCTCCAGCAGAAGAACCACAAGCCGAATAATCTATAGCCTCTGTAAAGTCTTCCCCGCAAAGATCTGCTCCTGGGTCACACTGGTATGTAAAACGAGTAAACATTGGATAATTACCAGAATAAGAATATATAGAATAATTTGTTGTTGGATCAGAATCCATTGGCCAGGCCGGACCAGTATTCATCACAACGCTTCTTCCTAAATAAGAAGCCTCATCTTCTGAAGAATCGCAAAATAAAGTTGATGTGCTTTGAGATTCAGAGGGCCATGTTCCCCAAACTGGAAATGGAGTCTTACAGTAAGCACCTACTTCTTCTGCTGCAAAAAAAATAAAAATAACTGAAAAGAAAAATATTACTTTAAAAATTTTATTATTCATGTTTTTATATTAAAAAATCTTTAGTACACACTAAAGAATATTTTTTACTAATTAAAAAATTTATAATTAAATAACCGGAAAAATTCCTACAAATAAAAAGTTTTTTCATAAACACCTTACCTTTTATGATAACTTTAATTTATTATACTCTGTAGTATAATTTTTTGTCAAGAAAAAACAGGACTCTCGTCCTATTTTTTTCCTAAAAGTACTTTGTCAACTACTCCATATTCTTTTGCTTCGTCAGCTGTGAGATAAAAATCTCTATCAGTGTCTTTAGAAATTTTTGATAATGGCTGACCAGTATGCTTGGCTAAAATTTTATTCATTCTTTCTTTAATTTTTAAAATTTGTTTTGCTGTAATTTCTATTTCCGTTGCCTGTCCTCTTGCTCCTCCAGCTACTTGATGTAGCAATATCTCTGAATTTGGCAAGGCATATCTTTTTCCTTTAGCTCCTGCTGCTAATATTAAAGCTCCCATTGATGCTGAAAGACCTATTGATATAGTAGAAACATCTGGCTTTATATACTGCATGGTATCATAAATAGCCAAACCAGCTGTAACAGAGCCTCCAGGACTATTAATATATAGCCTTATGTCTTTTTCATGGTCTTTTGAAGCTAAAAATAGCAACTGAGCAACTATTGAATTAGCCATTGTGTCATTAAAAGTACCTGCTAATAAGATAATTCTGTCTTTTAAAAGCCTAGAATATATATCATAAGCTCTTTCTCCTTGTTGTGTTTTCTCAATTACTGTTGGAATTAAGTTCATTTTATTGATTCTTAATTATTATTAAAGGTTTAATAAGGCAAAAGCCTTTTCATTCTTAATTTCATCTTCAATATATAGCTTAATTCTCTCTAAGTCAATTTGTTTTTTAGATTCTTCTGGATAATTAGCTAAAATTTCTTTAATTCTAGCTTCTATTTCTTCTTTTTTTACTTCAATTCCTTGATTTTTAATTATTTGTCTCATAATTAAAAAGTTTCTTACTCTATCATGAGCTATTTTTTCAAATTCTTTTTGAACTTGTTCTAATGTTTTCTTTGTTTGGTCTAAATACTCCTCAAAACTAATATTTAATTCATTTTTAACTCTATTTTGTAAATTACTGATTAATCCTTGGGCTTCTCTTTCAACTAATGATTGAGGAATATCTATTTTTACCTTGACTGCAATCTTTTCCAATACCTCTGCTCTTTGTTTTTGCTTTATTGCTATTTCTTTTTCTTGCTTTAATCCTTGTTCAATGTTTTTCTTTAATTCTTCAGTAGTATTAAATTGTCCCAAAGTTTTAACAAATTCATCATTAATTTCAGGTATTTCAACCTTTTTAACTGAATTTAGTATAATTTTAAGACCTGGCTTAACTTGTTTTTCTTGCCCGATAATCATGTCTATTAAAATATTATCTAAATCATGTCCTTTTCCAACTATAAAACCATCTTTTTGCTCTTTTTCATTTTCAAATAAAGTAATTTCAACAAAATCACCTGTTTCTACAGCTCCTTCTTTGTCTTTAAATGTAGCTCTTGATTGTTGAAGCCATGTAATAGCATCATTAATCTCTTTTTCTTCAACTTTTACTTCTTGTTTTTTTATTGTTTTAGCAATTGCCTTAAAATCAGGTAAATCAATGTCTTTTAAAATTTCTACTTCTGCTGAAAAAACAAAAGGATTGTCTTTAGCTACCTTAATTACATCTATTACTGGCTGAGAAACAATCTCTAGGTCTGTTTCTTTTAGATATTCATTCCATTTTTCATTAATTATTAACTCAGCAGCATAATTTAAAACATTATTTTCATTAATTTTTTCTTTTGCCATTGTTTCTGGAACCATTCCTTTTCTAAAACCAGGCAATTCAAGCTCTTTAATCATTAATTTAAAGGCTTTGTCATAAAAAACATTAAATTCTTCTGCATTAATTTCTATTTCTATTTTCTTTTTTGTGTTAGAAACATCTTTAACTTTAATTTCCATTGTTTTTTTGTTTTATTCTTTATCTTCTTCTTCGTCTATATTTAGCTCTTCTTCATCTTCTGCTTTTAATTGTTCATCACTCTTAACATCTATCTTCCAACCAGTTAATTTAGAAGAAAGTCTTACATTTTGACCTTCTTTTCCAATAGCTAAAGATAATTGATCATGAGGAACTATAACTAATCCCGTGTTTTTAGGCAATATTTGAACATCAATTACTTTAGCTGGAGACAATGCATTAGTAATATATTTTACTGGATCATCAGAATATTCAATAACATCAATTTTTTCACCTCCTAATTCAGAAATTACTGCTGCTACTCTTACTCCACGCTGTCCAACCATTGCTCCAATAGGATCAACGCCTTCGGCTAAAGATTCAACAGATATTTTTGTTCTAGAACCTGGCTCTCTAGCCACTGATTTAATTTCTATTTGACCTGATGCTATTTCTGGTACTTCTAATTCAAATAATTTAGAGATTAATTTAGGATAAGCCCTTGAAAGAATAATTATTGGGCCTTTGGGTGTAGTGTCTACCTTTAAAACATATAGCTTTAATCTTTGCCCTTCTTTATAGAACTCACCTCTTATTTGTTCTTCTTTTGGCAATATTCCTAAGCTTTTACCTATATCAAAATATATATTAGAACCTTCAATTCTTTGAACAATACCTGATACTATTTCTCCTTCTTTTGACTTGTATTCTTCAAGAATATTTTCTTTTTCAGCTTCTCTAATTTTCTGCAAAACAACTTGTTTAGCTGTTTGGGCAGCTATTCTTCCAAAGCCTTGCTTATTCTCCAAAGGAATAATCATTTCTTGCCCTGGTTTTAATTTAGAATCTTCTAGTTCTTCAATTAAAATATGTCTTTCTGAGTTATATCTTACTCTTCTTGTTCCTATTTCTGCTTCTCCTGTGTCTTCATTGTTTAATTCATCTTCTTTAGGTAAATATGATTTCTTAATTTTTATTTCTTCTTCTCCTTCTTCTGCCTTAGGTATATATACCATTGTATGATCAACAACTAATTTTTCTCTCCAAAACTCAGTTTCTCCTGTTTTAGAATTTATTTTAGCTTTAATTATTTGTCCTTTTTTACCATATTCTTTTTTGTATGCTGAAGCTAAAGCGTGCTCTACTGTTTCAAGAACTTTTTCATGTTGTATCCCCTTTTCTTCTGCTAACTGACCTATGGCTAATAGAAAATTTTGCATGTCCATATGTTTATTTTTTCTTTATATTTATTAAAAAAATCGGAAATCACTCCGACAATAATCAATCAAATCTTTATGTGCTTATTCTATTCTAAAACAAGGGGATTGTCAAGAGAAGAATTTTAGGATAAAATACAATTATCAAAATGACTGAAACAAAAAAAATAAAATTCAATATTCCTAAAAATGTTCTCTTATGTATAAATTCTTTAAAACAAAAAGGATTTGAAGCCTATATAGTTGGTGGCTGCACCAGAGACTTATTTATGGATAAAACTCCATGTGATTGGGACATTACTACTAATGCTACTCCTGATCAAATACAAGCTGTTTTTGAAGAATTAAACATTAAAACATTTTATGAAAATAGCTTCGGAACCGTGGGTATTGTTTTTCCTAAAAATGAAGTTATTGAAATAACAACCTATCGCTCAGAATCAACTTATTCTGATTCTAGACACCCTGACAAAGTAAATTGGTCAAAACACATTGAAGAAGATCTAAAAAGAAGAGATTTTACTATAAACGCTATTGCTATTACTCCTATTTCTAAGAATGATTATCAAATTATTGATTTGTTTTCAGGCCAAAAAGACTTAAAAAATAAGATTATTAAAACTGTTGGTTTTCCTGAACAAAGATTTTCTGAAGACTATTTAAGAATGATGCGAGCTATTAGGTTTCAAACAACACTAGGAAATGATTGGAAAATAGAAAAAGAAACAGAAAAAGCAATAATTAAATACAGTTATCTACTAGAAAAATCAGCTAAAGAAAGAATAAGAGATGAATTAATAAAGATCATTGATAGCAATAATGCTGGCTTTGGCATTGAAGCATTAAGAAAAACAAAATTACTACAATACATTCTCCCTGAGCTAGAATTAGGCGTTAATGTTAAACAAAATAAACACCATATATATGATTGCTATAAGCACAATCTTGAGTGTTTAAATTATGCTACTAAAAAAGATTTTAATTTTCACATAAAAATGGCTGCTTTGTTGCATGACATAGGAAAACCAGCCACAAAAAAAGGCATTGGAGAAAATGCTACTTTTTATAACCATGAAATAGTTGGAGCAAAAATGGCTGAAAAAGCTTTAAATCGTTTAAAGTTTTCTAAAAAAGATATTGATAAAATTGTTAATTTAATAAGATATCATCTTTTTTATTACAATGTAGAAGAAGTAGGAGAATCTTCAGTTAGAAGATTAATTAAAAATGCTGGTATTGAAAACATGAATGACTTACTAAAACTAAGAATGGCAGATAGAATAGGATCAGGCTGTCCCAAAGCAGAGCCATACAAATTAAGACATTTAAAGTACATGATTGAAAAAGTATCAAAAGATCCTATTTCAGTAAAAATGCTTAAAATAAATGGCAATGATATTGTTAAACAGTTGAACATTGAGCCTGGTAAAAAAATAGGACAATATCTTGATATATTGCTTGAGCAAGTATTAAAAAATCCTAAGAACAATACTAAAAAATATTTAAATTGTAAGTTAAAAGAATTAAGTTTATTGAGCGATAAAGAATTAGACTTGTTAACAAAAAAAGCAAGACTAGAAATAAAAAAAGTTGAAACAAAAAAAGACAAAATGACAAAAGAAAAATATTGGATTACTTAAAGGTTTCACGTGAAACAAAATATAAATTTATTACTCATATTTTACATAATATGATACAATAAAATTATAAATTTTTTATCAATATGTTCCACATGAAACACTAAAATAAATATATGGAAAATCAAATTATTTTATTAATAATATTTACAATCTTAGGATATTTATCAGGATCAATTCCATTTGGTTACTTAATAGGAAAAATAAAAAATATTGATGTTAGAAAACAGGGAAGTGGTAATATTGGAGGAACCAATGTAGCAAGAAACCTTGGTTTTAAATATGGAATATTGGTTGGCCTTCTTGATATTTCAAAAGCTATTCTACCTATATATATAGCTAGTCAATATTTAAGTATTGATTGGCAAATGGCTATTGTCTCAATATCTCCAGTAATTGGACATGTTTTTCCTGTTTGGCTTAAGTTTAAAGGAGGCAAAGGAGTTTCTACTGTTGCCGCAACATTGTTTATGATTTTAGGATTAAAATATTCATTAATATTTCTTGGTTCATGGATATGTATGTTATTAATTATTAATATAATGAGCTTAACTAATTTAATTATAGTTTTGTCTTTACCAATATTATTCTGGTATAAAACTCACTCTATTGCTTATTTAATATTAAGCTTCCTATATATTATTATTATATGGTGGGCTCACAGAGAAAACATACAAAGATTAAAACAAGGAAAAGAATCAAAATTATTTAAGTAAAATGTTATATTATTTATTATCTTGTATATATTTTTTTGGTCCAGCTTATTTAGCTAATGCATCACCACCCTTAGCTTATAAATTTAATTTTTTAAAAGCATTAGGAAAACCAGTTGATGGAGGAAAAACCATTAATAATAAGCCTATTCTAGGAGACCACAAAACATGGAGAGGGGTAATTTCTGAAATAATAATTTGCACCTTATTAATGCCAATTTTTATTTATATCCATAATTTTCTAGGTTTAGATCATTATCAAACCATTGGATTTAATGTATTTCCCCAAATAAATGGTTTTTTATTGGGATTTTTATTATCAATAGGCATTATTTTTGGTGATTTATTCTTTGCTTTTATTAAAAGACGCTTAGATTTAAAACCAGGCAGTAAATTTATTCCTTTTGATCAAACTAATTATGTTATTGGTGCTTTTATTTTTATTCAACCATTTTTAAAATTAGAGATTAAATTTTGGCTTTGTTTAATTATCTTGACATTTTTCTTACATATTTTCTTTAATAGGGCTGGGTATAATATGGGCTTGCATAATGCTAAATGGTAGGGTAGAATTAATTTGTAAAAATAATTGTTAATTTTATGCAAAATTTAATAAATGCTTTTATTCAAAACATAATTTTAAGCTTACCAAATTTAATTTGGTCTTTATTAATTTTATTTATTGGAATAATTGTTGGTAAAAAATTAAAAGATTATA
>Ga0265294_10006308_pt1 | contig 14275 bp, 5 predicted proteins | sample MunlanPumphouse3_FD_192504 | JGI IMG/M metagenome (GOLD analysis project Ga0265294, IMG submission 192504) | Groundwater microbial communities from a municipal landfill in Southern Ontario, Canada - Pumphouse #3 | ecosystem: Environmental > Aquatic > Deep subsurface > Groundwater | place... | reverse complement strand
TTTTATGTCTTATTCATCAGCCACTGAAAACACAGAAAGCACTGAAAAGAAGAAATGCCTTTAACACGAATTATTTTAAATGTTGGTTGATTATGTATTTTCCCTCAATCCCCAACTCTTCACTCTTCACTCTCAACTCTTCACTCTCAACTCTTCACTCTTCACTCTCAACTCTTCACTCTCAACTCTTCACTCTCAACTCTTCACTCTCAACTCTTCCTCCTAAACTCTTCTCTTTCAAATCCTTCTCATAAAACATTCATAAAAGCATAAATTTACTTGACCACGATATTCTATAACCGGATTATGGCAAAGTTGTTTTATAAATGGTGAAAATATCGTAATTATGCATTGCCAAGGTCTATAATAGAACCGGATTAAGAAATTATAAAACAACAAAACAGTTTTGAATATAACATTAAATTGAATGAAATGCAAATTTTCCATGGAGGGAAAATGAAACGAATTGTTTTACTTACTTTATTATTTTTATTAACGCTGACATCTGCTTTTGGACAGTTCAGAGTTGATAATGAAACCAGATCGAATCTAAACATCCATTTCGAAAACCCGAGTTTCAGTATTAAACAAGAGATAATCGGTGCTGCTGAATACGATTATGTTAGTTCTGAAACGCTAACAGTAACTGTAGATGTCGGTTCCCCTGAACTTCCTTTTTATTCTTCAACCATTGAGATTCCTAATAGTGGAAATGCTACAATTAATGTAGAAGTGATTGAATCAAGGCAAATTAAAGATATAAATATCAAGCCTTTTAGAGAGAATGATCTTGAACTGTTAACTTTTAATAATAATATTTACTCTAAGAATATTGTTTATCCGCAAGATATTGTAAGAATTGGTGAACCTGCAATCTTTAGAAATAGAAGAGTTGTCAGCTTTATTATTCAACCATTTAGATACAACGATGCTACCAAAGTTTTAGAAGTAATTGAGAAAGCAAACATCGAAATCTCTTTTGATAACAAACCTTCTGTAAATGAAATTACCAGAAGCATAATGAAACCAACGCATGAGTTCGAAGAGTTCTTTGCTTCCACTATTTTAAACTATCAAGCTCCGGATTCCAGAGATGATTACCAGAATCCGACAATACTTTATATCTATCCTACAGCTATTAATGGGAACCCCATTATGGAAGGACTTTTCAAATGGAGAAGAGAACAAGGTTGGATTGTTCACACTGCCGGCACTTCTGAAACCGGTACCTCTTCTTCAAACATAAAAGCATATATTCAAAATGCTTATAATAATTGGGAAAATCCTCCGGCTTTTGTTACCTTCATTGGCGATGCTGATGGTGCTTTGGCTGTGCCTAACCACAACGGGGGTTACGACAAAACAGGGGATCACTTCTACGGACTATTAGAAGGTAATGATGAATTGGAAGATATTTTCCTTGGTAGATTATCTGTTTCAAGTACTACTGATTTAGCTACTGTTGTGTCTAAGATTATTAAGTATGAAAAAGCTACTGTTGTCCCTGATTACAGTTATTTCAATAGAGCTTTATTAGTGGCTGATACTACCCCTTCAGGACAATCAACTATTATTACTAACCAATATGTTAAAGAAGCAATGCTAAGCCACAATGAAGGCTTTACTTTTACCGAACTTTATGGAGATTCTCCAAGTGCATCATCAGTTAGTAATGCTTTGAACACCGGAGTAAACTTTTGGAACTACCGTGGCTGGATCAATATGGATGGTTGGGGAGCAACACAGGCTAATGCACTCACTAATGTGAATAAGTTATCTATAACAGTGCTTCTTACTTGTTCTACAGGTACTTATTATTCAGGCACTTCTGTTACGGAAGCTGTTGTAAGAGCCGGAACATCTGCTTCTCCTACAGGCGGTGTTTGTTCTATCGGTATGGCAACTTCAGGAACCCATACAGCTTTTAATAACAGCCTTAACGGTGGTATTATGGGACATCTTTTCCAAGAAGGTGGTTGGACAATGGGCGGAGCTATGGGGCGGGGTAAACATCATTTGTGGGAAGCTTATGGCGTTTCCAAACCTGACAGAGTTCAAATCCATACTACTCTTTGTAATATGATAGGTGATTCTTCTCTCAGAGTTTATAAAGGAATACCAAAAGCATTAACTGCTGAGCATTTAGAAAATGTTCCTGCCGGAACTAATCAAATTAGAATAATAACTAAACAATATGGTGATATTTTACCTAACGCATGGGTTACTTTAAATATTGGTGATGAATATACTACCGGCTTTTCAAATCAGAATGGTCAAATTTATTTGAACATACCTACTAATGCTACAGGTCAAGGAAAATTAACTATTACTAAAGAAGGTTATAAGCCTCTGCAAAGCACTATTAACTTTGGTTTGGAAGCTCCGAATATTAATGTTGGTAGTGTTGTTATTACCCGTAATGGTGTTGCTACTGATTATCTAACCCCGAACGCTACATTTGAGTTAAAGATTGCTGCTAATAATGTCAGCAACTCATATATTTACTCTGTAAACGGAACTATTTCCTCAGGCATTAATGGGGTAGCTGTAACTGGAAGTACAGCTTCTTATGGAAATATTGCTCAAGCGGGTAGTGTATTAAACAGAGCTCCTTATCAAATATCTATAGCTAATCGTGCTTATGAAAACAACATTCCAATTAATATAGTTTTTTCAACTTTACAAAATTCTTGGGAAAGACAGGTATTGGTTCCTATTAAAAGCCCAATAATTGAAGTATCTGACTATTCTATAGCTAATTCATATTTTGGACCGGGCGGAACATCTATAATAACTGCTCAATTATTTAATCATGGTAATGCAAATATAGCTCTGGGAAATGCTACTCTTTCTTCTACTGATACCAGGATTACAGTTAATAGTAGTGAAACACTTATAGGTGCTATTCCTGCAGGCGGAACTGCCTCAGTAACTTTCAGCGTTAATGCTTCGGATGAGTTCTTACCCGGTGATTTAGCTCCTATGACTATTAATATCGAAGACTCAGGCTTTGAAACAGTCTGTTACTTTAGTCTTCCCATCGGTGAAGCTACTATAACCGACCCTTTAGGTTCAGATGGCTATGGGTACTATATCTTTGACTCTTTTGATGTCGGATATGCTGAATGTCCGGTTTATAACTGGGTAGAGCTTAATCCTGCGTATGGCGGTACCGGAACTCAAATAAATCTCGTCGACAATGGTCAAAATCAAGACAATGTTCAAGTCGTTGACCTTCCTTTTGATTTCACCTTTTATGGCTTAGATTATGATAAGATTTCAATCTGTAGTAATGGCTGGATTGCTCTCGGTGAAACAGAACAAGCAACACATAGAAACTGGAGATTACCCGGTCCTTTAGGACCATCTCCTATGATTGCTCCTTTCTGGGACGATTTGGTAACCGGCAGTCAAGGAAAAGTTTATATAGCTCATAATCAAGCTGAACAATACTTTGTGGTTACCTGGGATAAATGGAAAAGTGCCTATAATAATAGTTATGAAGAGACTTTCCAAGTTATACTTTATAATCCTGCATACTATATGTCACCAACAGGTGATGCTCCTATTAAAATTCAATACAAAGTGGTAAATAATGTTAATAATGCCAGTGGTAATGAACATGGTGAATATGCCACAGTTGGAATTGAAGACCATACAGGCACAGTGGGTCTTGAATATACCTTTAATAATCAGTACCCGACTGCAGCGAAACCTTTACAAAACCAATTAGCTCTCTTTATTACCACGAGGATTGCTCAAATAGCTCAATTTAATGGCTCCGGTACAGAATCAGATCCTTATCAAATAACAGAGCTTAATGATTTGATAACTTTAAGTGAGAATGCAACATTATGGAATAAGCATTTTATCCAAACCACTGCTATCGATGGGTTGCCAACTTCAGGGTTAAACGAAGGGTCGGGGTTTAAACCGATTGGGAATAATTATATTCCTTTCTCCGGTTTTTATAATGGCAATGGCTACACAATTTCAGATCTCTATATCAATAGATCCAGTACAAACTGTATAGGTTTATTTGGTCGTACTAATAGAGCTAATATCTCAAATGTTGGATTGGTGGATAATGTGATTTATGGTAATCGGTATGTGGGAGGCTTGATAGGCTATTCTGAGAATACTTTAATCACTAATTGTTATGCAACAGGCACTGCTAGTGGAAATTCTGATTTCGGAAACTTAATAGGTTTTGAATATAATACACCGACAAACCCGCAAAATATGACAATAACTATGTTAGGTGATACTGCTCAAATTGCCTGGGATGCTGTAACCGAAGATATTAACCAAAACCCGGTTACTCCCGATATGTACGTCGTCTATTATAGCCAAATCGACACAGAAACTGACAATCTTTTCTATTTCTTAACATGTACTACCGAATTGAGTTGTAATCATCCGGGAGTAGGCGCTTTTAGTAAGCTTATGTTCTATCGAGTCATGGCTTATAAGGATGTTGATAGACAAGTATTTAATAAGCTTGAAAGTTTGATAAATCAGAAACATAAGATGAACCAAACAGAAATAGAGAAATTAATTAGGAAGTAATACCTTTCAAATTACTCTAACCTAATATATAATGAATTTTAAAATTAGTTAAAATAGATTTCCCGGGGAGGAAATATGAAAAGAATAGGATTGATTTTGTGCATGTTAATGCTGACTGTTACAGCAGTTTTTGCTATTTATGTGGAAGTCGGTACTGGAGCTACTACTACTAATTATGTTCCAGTTTATGGACTTTACGATTATAGTTGGTCGAGAACAATTTATCTCCAATCGGATTTAGTTAATGAGATGGAGATTAATTCACTTAGCTATAATGTAGGGAATACACCCAATAATTATACATTTACCAATCAAACATATTATATGAGGCACACTACTTCTTCAAGTATTCAGTCAACGAATTATGTCAATCCGGCAGCTGATAACTCATTTCAATTAGTTTATAGTGGTACAGTAACTTATAATGATAGTGGTTGGCATGACATAATTTTGGATACTGCGTTTGAATACAATGGAACTGATAATTTAGAGGTTGTGGTTCATAATAACCATGGTCAGTGGAGCTCAGGATACCCTAATTTTGTTGGCACAGTTGAAACCCTCGGAAGAGCAATTTATAAATATGCTGATGGTAGTTTTCCGCAAGTATCCGGCACAATAAGCACAACTTATCCAAACACTCGCTTCCATTTCACAGCAGAAGGTGAGCCAAGTATGGCAGCTTTAACTGCTCCTGTAAATGGTAGCTTTAATGTACAGACTCCGGTTGAATTAACCTGGACTAATGGTGCAAATACAGATTGGGTAAAAGTTTATTTTAGTGAAAATGCTGATGATGTTTTAACTATGAATCCAAGAGCACTTGTAGCTAATAACTATACGCAACAGAATTATACAACTAATGGTTTGAATGCATTGACAAACTACTTCTGGAGAATAATCTCGGGTAATGGTACTCAATATTTAGCATCGTCTGCGGTGTGGAACTTTACCACTGCTGCTGCTGATGGGTCTATTCTCATAGGTAATGGAACCGAACAAAATACCGGTTTACCTATGGAACCATATTATGGGTATTCAATGTCTCAAACAATCTATAATCAAGAGTGGATAAATATTGATGGTCAACGAATTGAACAGATTTCTTACTATTTTAATGGTTATAGCACCTGGGTAGAAGATGTTCAGATTTATATGGCACATACTACTCTCAATACTTTTGACAACTCAAACTCCTGGGTATTGGATAATGAGTTGACCTTGGTTTATGATGGTCAAATTGCCACAACTACACAAGAAGGATGGATTACCTTATTATTAGATACTCCCTTTAATTATAACAACACAGATAATTTACTGGTTGCAATGGAAGCCAACACACCGGGCTGTGTTTCAAATTCCGATGATTTCTTTGGCACTTCAGTCGATGGAAATAAGAGTATCTATCAACGCTCAGATTCTGTAAACAGTAACTTTGTTTCACCTGTAACAGGTACTCTGACAAACAAAATCCCTAATACTCTCTTTACTATGGGTGATATGCCTGAAGGACCGGTTATTAATGTTACTCCAACCTCGTTAGATTTTGGTGATGTTTATGTAAATAGAACCGGTATGGCTCCTCTAGCTATTAGAAATTTAGGTATTGATAACTTAAATGTTAATTTATCTGCAACAGGAACTGAACTAAGCTTTTCTCTTGCAGAATTTACAATAAATCCTTTTGATTCCATCGAAATTATGGTTCAGCTAAATCCTGTATCCGTTGGGGCTTACAACAGAAGCTTTACAGTGAATTCAAATGATGCTAATAATCCGGCAATAGTAGTTGCCACGACTGCTAATATTCTGCCTGCTCTACCTGAAGGACTCGCCATAATAGGTGATGGAACCTTAACAAATCAAGGTTTACCTTTTGAACCATATTACAATCACTCATATTCTCAAAGTATCTATCTTGCCGGTGAAATTGGTCTTTCTAATCAACAACTTGAAAAGATTAGCTGGCACTATAATGGTAACTCAGCTTGGGGTCCGGATAATTTTAAAATCTATATGGGAATGACCAATGAAACATATTTTAGGAACAGCACAAGTTGGATAAGTGCTTCGGAAATGGTGGAGGTTTATGATGGTACTATTACTGTGCCAAACAGTGACGGATATATAGAGATTGAACTTGATACTCCTTTTGACTATAGTAATGCCCAGAATCTTGTGGTTGGCGTGTTCCATAGTGCTTCCTATCATGGTTCAAGTGATGAGTTCTATTGTACTCCAACCGATGTTACAAGAAGCCTTCTCTACTATAGTGATTCAACAATTCCTAACCATCAAAACCCGCCTACTGCTACCTACATGAGAAGCTCTTATCCTAATGTAAAAATGCAGTTTATTGAAGTTTCTGATGTTATTGAATTAACTGTTAATCCTAGTAATCTTGCCTATGAAATGGTTCTTTTAGGCAGTAATTCTCCGGAGAAGACCATTACCATGAAATCAATGGGCTTACAAGATGTAGTTATAAATGTTGCTCCAACTATTGTCGGCTTTGATTCAAATCAATTCTTAATTACTACAGATAATAACAGCTACCCGTTAGTATTATCTTTTGGACAAAGAGCTACCATAGGTGTTACTTTTACCCCTAACTATCCTGGTGCTTATAACGGAGAGTTAAGTATCAACAATAATTCACCTACACAACCGATTTTTAGAGTCAACCTACGCGGTGTTTGCGAAACTCCTCCTCCGGATAATCCGGGAAATGTTCAATTTGCCATGACAAACAATAATGCAAGTATTACATGGGATGCTGTAACAGAAGATATTAATCACAACCCAATTACCCCGAGTGTCTATGCTGTCTATTATAACCAATTTGATGGAGTAACAGATAATCTTTTCTACTTCTTAACCTATACTACAGGATTGAGTTATAATCACATCGGTGTAGGTAGATTTAGTGAATTTATGTTCTATCGCGTTAAAGCTTATGTAGATATTGATATCCGAGTCTTGAATAATATTGACAGATTGGTGAATCAAAAGCAAAAAGTTAGTATGGAGGAAATCGAGAGATTAATTAACGATAAATAATTGACTTTGTAGGGGCGGAACATTTTTCGCCCCTAACTTTTATTAAAGAAAAAGAATTTGTAGAGACACAATATTTTGTGTTTCATTATTAGCCACTGAAAACACAGAAAGCACTGAAAAAAGAAAGACCTTTTACATGAATTATTTTAATTGTTGGTTGATTATGTATTTTCCCTCAATCCTAAATTCTCAACTCTCAACTCTCAACTCTCAACTCTTCACTCTTCACTCTTCACTCTTCACTCTTCACTCTTCACTCTTCACTCTTCACTCTTCACTCTCAGCCCTAAACCTTTAAAATTAAAACTTCGCAAAAGGAATAAATACATCAATCTGATGGCTTTTAGTTCTATTCAGGGCATAAGAATAGCGTAACCCGAGCTTTAGTTCAATGCTATCCATGACACTATAATCCAAGATAAGTTCATTGCCAACAGAGTTTAATTCACGAGTCTTAGCTTGCTCTTCTGAATGCCTATCTAAAACAGTCTTAGTATAATTGGCAAAAAAGGCTGTATAGATTCTTTTAAAATAGACAATATTGTTGATTCCTTTTTCAGGATAAGCTACAGGTGTATAGTACTTAAGGGTAGTTTTGTAGATTCTATCCGATTTAGGATAAGCAGTGTAACCATAGGTATTTGTTACCAAGTTATCAAAGATATGCTCATTAGTACTTTTTTCAAAGAGAGTTGAGTTTTCCCAGAGAATAGAGTGACTGTTTCTAAGGCCGGCAAAAGAGAAATCAGCAGAAGCATAAGTTTGTTCTGCCACAACTCCAGACATAGTTTTGCGATAATTAATGAAGTATCTTTGTCCAAAAGGGGAATAAAAGTTGTTTTGGGCTCTCTTCTTAGAGATATTTAAAGAGAGATCACCTTTAAAATAGTTGAGTCCAATATCTGATTTATCAAGAAAGTTCAAGATTTTCCGAGATTTATACCTGTCCAAATGATAAATACCTAAATTACTGTTAATGAAGGATGAATAGCTTCCTGCCCCGAAGTAATAGGGAAGTTTCATACTGCTACCAAAGATCACCTCTTCATACTTATCTGAGACGTGTTGGGCATTAGCGTGAGATATTTCAGTCATAATATTAGGATAGATTTTAGAGATAACATTAGTTAAAGAGGTCTTAATACCTCTGCTGGAAAAGTCAAATTTAGATTCAGCATGCAACAAGAATGTTTTCATCGGATTTTGGGAAACAGCATAGATCAGAGCTTCGTTTTGATCATAACTGAAGCGCGGTTTCTTAAAATCGATAAGCTTATAGAAATAACTAATTTTCCCATTATTTAGCTTGAGAGTAGATTCATAATCAAGAATCCTGTTGCACTCAGGGTTTAAATCTTGAAAATCATTCCACGGAACAGGAGACCAGAATTCTCTGTCTATTTCCACTTTTCTTAATTCATCACCCCAATAACGATTAGAGACATAGACAATTAAACTATCATTAATTGTTGCCTGCGAAGCACTTACTTCAGCATAAAAAGTTTGTGAAGCCAGAGTGTCAGTAGGTGAAAGAACACAGATATTGGTAATATCATTAACAGGATAAGAGAAGTAAATCTCATTATTATAAACTGCTAAGTCATCAATCGGGTCGATAGAGTTGGGGGTAATTATCTCTTCTGTTTGAGTCTTGAGATTATATTTATAAATTGCATTTTGTCCAAGAAAGTTCATTGCTACATAGATTAATTCATCTTGATTCAGCCACTTCAAATCTTTATAGACAAGGCACATAGGGTTAGGGATTATGTGGATTTTAGCCTGGCTGGCATAATTAATAACAATGAGGTTTTGGTTTACATCATCATTATAAGAGACAAGTGCAATGAGATCTTGTTGTGGGGAAAGTGTAGGCTTTTGGTATATCTTCTTTTTGTCCCCAATATAGCTGATGGTTTTATTCTCAAGATTATAAATAGCGATGCGAGAGTGATCAAAGTTATAAAAGTTAGGGTAGGCAAAACTTTGACTCCACATGACATAAGGCTCATTGACACTTAGTTTATCAGAGTGAGAAAACCCAATATCAGCGACTTCTGTTATGTTGTTTGCTTTATCTATTCGGATTATTTTGGAAGTTTCATCATAGCTGGAAAACTTAGCAATTATATCTCCGTTGGCAAGAAAATGGGGATTAGTAAAAGAGGGGTTTTTGTTTTTATCTTTTTGTCTAAAAAGGGGTTTACTTACATCAGGTGGAAAAGAGAAAATATCTGTAATGAATCTTTCATGATAGTAGGCATTGGTGTTTCTATAGAACTCTTCTAAGCTAATACCGGTGTGCCTTTTAAAAGAGCGTGAATAAGGAAAGAATATATGGTTAAAGTATTCAACATCTTTAACGATTTTCTCCCATTTCTCAAATCCATGTTCTACCATAAAATAATTTTGGGCTAAAACTCCATAATAAAGAAGTGAGGGTTGCTTTTTAAGATATGAGCCATTGAACATTTGATTATAAGATGTGTTGCGATTGTTTAAGGCAAAGTCGCGGAAATTATCAAAGAAATCAAGCTGATATTTTCGTTCAAAAGCTAACATGTAGGAAGATGATATTTCCAGTTCTAGAGGTTCTTCAAACCAATCCGGGTAGAGAGCTTTTTTAGCACCTTGCAAAGTTCTGCCACTCGAAATATTATACATATATTGAAGCATATCTTGTTTAAAAACATTAAAATTAAGAGAGAGAGGAATATCTGTAAGTTGTTGCAGATTAGTCAGGGTGATAGGGTCATATTCTAATTTAGAGAACTTCTCCTTATTGAAACTATCATTAACAAACTTATTAAAATCGAAGTTCAAATTCTTAGAAATGTAATTAGAATCAATAATAAAATACTCATTTTTCAATAAGAATCTTGTCTCGGGTCTGCTCTCTGTGATAAAGTGCAGGAATGAGGCAATTAACTTAGCTCTATATTCAAATTGCTCATCATAAATGATTAAAACATCTTCTACTTTATAGTAATTCCATTTTGGGGTATAAAAGAACTTAGTGGTTCCCATTAAGGCAATTACATAAAACAAAAAGATGAAAACAAGAAACTTCTTCATAGGTATAGGTTAAACAGAACTTCTATTATTTTAATATTTATAATCATTAATTAATCATCCTTATTTCAAATAATACAAGCTTGTATAATGTGCATAAAGTGGTCAACATATTCTTATTTTAATTAAAATATTGTTATCTAGAGTGATATTAGGTTGCAGGGAATATATCAATTATGAAATATTCAATTGACAAGAAAAAGAAGATATGTAATTCTTGGATAGCAATGATTTGAAAGCAATATTAATGAACATAAAAGGTGGTTAAGGGAATGTTGTTTGTTGCCTATCCGAAATCAAGATTTGAAAGTAATACCTCAGCAGTAGAGAGCTTTAATGATGGTATGGTAAGTGCTTTGCAACGGACTATATTAGAATTAAGGCAATACAATAGAGCTAATGATCATAAATTCCGTTCCCTTCCTAACCAAAAACTCTGGATTTCTGATATTGGTGGCAGAAGAGGTGGCAGACTGCTCTATTTCAAAAAAGCTGACACATTAATCATTTGGGGGATAGGAAAAGATCATAAGATTGAGGAAGAAGCTGATAGATATTTCACTAATATACTTAAAGAAGATGAGATTCTCGATGGTAAAGTAATTGATGTTACAGCTAAATTCTTGAGTTCTGAAGAGGAAAAAGATTTGGCTGAAAAAAGCAAAGTTTTTGCAGGAAATCTCTCTGATGAGTTCTTACAATATGTTTTACTTCTTAACGACTATCAAATAAGTGAAGTCCGTAAAAGCAATGAACTCTCATTATGGGATCTCAATTCTATAGATGAAATGACAAGGTTTAAGCTGACTCAATTCCTTAAATTACCTCAAAACACTCTTTTAGCAGCTAAAGATGAACAACATCTCTTAGGTTTTATCCGGGGTTCAAATGAGAAATTGATGATTCATTTAGATAATTATCAAGAGGAAATTATTGCTGATACTCAAAACAAAACATGCTTAATTAGAGGTGAAACAGGTTCCGGTAAAACGACCATTTTAATCTATAAAGCTATCTACCACGCGGAAGCAAATCCTGATAAGACCTGTATTCTTTTTACTTTCAATATAGCCCTGGCAAACATGATAAAAGAGTCTGTGGAAGAACTTATGGGCGAACAAATAAGCAATCTCAAGATTTATGGTATTTATGAATGGTTAGTTGAAGCAGCTGAACTCTATCTTGGTGAACAAACCATTATTGAAAAAAGCTCTGAACACAATATCTACTCTATCTTTGCAGGTTTTTGTTCTCCCGAAAGATGTAAAATTCTGTTTACTAAAAGAGCTAAATCAGCACAGGATTCATCCCAAAAGAGGCTTATTTTCTTTATTAAAAAAGAGATTGAAGAGATAATCTTAGAGTTTGGTTTGAAAACAGAAACGGAATATCTCTGTCATAAAAGAAAAGGTACTGATAGGATTTTGGGGAAAAGACAAAGACAATTAGTGTGGTCTATCTATCAAGATTTTCTTAAGTATCTTCATGATAATAACTTAACGACCTACAAAAGAATCATGGTCGAAATGTTAGAAGTTTGCAAAAGAGATGATTTTGCTTTTAAACATGATGCTATCTTTGCTGATGAAATTCAAGATTTATCACCTGTGGCGATTAAAACAATCAAGGCTCTTCTCAAATCAGATAATTCATTAGTAGTTCTGGCAGGGGATTATAAACAATCAATCTACCGTAAATCATTTAGCTGGAAAGAAGTAAGCATGCCCTTCTACGGTCAAAATGTCATAATCTTGAGAAAAAACTACCGTAATAGTGTCCAGATTCTAGCAGAAGCTAATCGTTTAATTGCTCATTTTAACTTTCCTTGGAAAGAACCGCTGAGTAGTGGACGCGAAGGGGCAGATGTTCAATATCTCTATTATGAAGGCAAAGAAAAGATTCAAAAGCTCATAGGACTGATTAATTTTATTCACTTTGACCAGGATATTGCCTATTCAGATATTGCAATATTCTCTCCTGCCAAGAAAGTTGAAAAACTGACAGACCAACTTATAAATCAGGGCGTACCTGCTGTTTATCTAAAAAACAGTGATGGGTTTTATCAACGAGATTGTGTCAAAATATCTACACTTCACTCTGCTAAAGGTTTAGAGTTTCGGGTGGTTATCTTAATAAATGTTGAGAGTGATCTGTTCAACCTCCTTACAGATAATAATAAAGTAAAAACAGAGCAAGCAATTAAACTGTTATATGTCGGGATTACTAGGGCTTATGACTGCCTCTTCTTTTTAGTGCAAAAAGGGGTTGTAACTCATGATAAACTTGACACTTTTCTAAACCAGCCTAAATTGAATTCTCAAAATGATAGTGAGGAAGATAGATGAAAAAGGGCGAATATTGATCCGCCCCTACTGTCTTAATCAGTTTTAATCTGTCTCATCTGCGTTATTCTGTGTTCTATGTATTAATTTATTAAATTGAACTTTCACCCATCAGCATTTCCAAATTATCCAGCAGATATTTCTGCCCTTGACGATTAGCTACAACCTGATCATATTCTTGATTATTATATACACGACGCTCGGTTTCAAAACCAAAATTAGCTGAATTCGGGATAGTAATTGTACTCTTCCGACCTGCATTATCTATAGCTTCACCTAAGATACCTAAGGTCTTTAAACTATTAAATAGCATATTGGCAGAAGCTCTTCGACTTATAGATTCGTCTATTACTTTATTGACAGCTTGAGCAAACTTAGATATACCTATTGTGTCGAAAGGAAGTTCAATTTGCGCTTTTTGTTCTTGCGTAATAATGAATTGGGTGTTGTAGTTCTTTGCCGGAGTGTTCACTCTTTCTAGCGCATCTGCAACAAAAGTGAAGCAACGAATCATTTTGGGATTATTAACAAAATTGGTCTCTTCTATGACTTCGCCTGTTAGTGGATTAATTCCTTGAGCAATCTCTCTTAGAATCTGTTGAGCCCTTTTTACTAGTTCTAAATCAGTGTACATGACAATACATCTCCTTGTTCAATATTTATTGTCAATAATAAGAAAAATAAATAGTGTGTCAAGAAAAAAGTCTTGGTAATTGATAATTTAAGAAAAGAGAAGAAATCTATCCACTAATTTCACGAATTACACAAAGAAGAAAGAAGAAAGAGGAAGATTTACTTTCGCAACACGGAATATGGATTAAGATGATTAGGGAGTCTCCTAAATCCTGAAGGGATGAAAATAGATTAGCCCAGAGTAAATCCTTTCAAAGGATGCAACCCTGGGTACATGTTCCACTCGAAAAATAACCCTTTAAGGGCTACATAAATTGAAATAGCAATGAAAAAACAATCAAACTTGTCAAGTCCTGATATAGTTACCCATGTTTTTTATGTATTTCATATTGATGGATAACTTATTTAAATTACCCACATTCCACATTACTACTACTGTTGAACATGTTGGTTCTTTTTTTTTGGCATAAAAATTTAATTAAATTTTTATGCAATGTGGATTGTGGATAATTTATCAAGAACATAAGTTATCCACAATATTTGAGTTATATACATTTTCAGGGACATTACTGTTTAAGGCATTGTGAGGTCGATAGTTA
>Ga0265294_10006307_pt1 | contig 14276 bp, 9 predicted proteins | sample MunlanPumphouse3_FD_192504 | JGI IMG/M metagenome (GOLD analysis project Ga0265294, IMG submission 192504) | Groundwater microbial communities from a municipal landfill in Southern Ontario, Canada - Pumphouse #3 | ecosystem: Environmental > Aquatic > Deep subsurface > Groundwater | place... | reverse complement strand
AAGAGAATGGGGCGATCTTTCGGGCTGGCCGCCACGATTTTATCCGCATTGCCGCTGGTGCAGATCACGTCCGAGAGCGTCTTCACTTCGGAGGAGCAGTTGATATAGGAGACGACATAGAGCTCGGGGTGCTTCTCCTTCAATTTTCTCAGCTCTTCAGCCGGGCAGCATTCTTCCAGGCAGCATCCGGCGGTTGCATCGGGCAGGATGACGGTGCGTTCCGGGTTCAGGATTTTCGCGGTTTCGGCCATGAAATTGACCCCGCAGAAGAGGATGACTTTGGCATCGGTCTTTGCGGCCTCGCGAGAGAGCCCGAGGGAATCTCCCACATAGTCTGCAACATCCTGAATTTCTCTGATTTGATAATTGTGAGCCAGGATAATCGCCTGATGTTTCTCTTTGAGACGGCGGATTTCCGCCTGGCGTTCTGCGATCCACTCCGGCGAAAAAGAAGGGGCCGGTATCTCGATCTGGAAGGGATTTGCGCATTCGCAGTAACCCACTTTCTGGCAGTGGCGAACGAGAAAATCAGGAATCTCAATATCCATGGGCCGAACAATAGCAGAAGGCGGGGCGCTCTTCAAGGAAGAGTAGGGGGCCTCGGCCGGTCGTTGTTAGGCGAGATTTACTGAGATAAGACAGTTTTTAGGGGTATATAAGTCCCTGAAAATCAATTTAATCATAAAATTTCAAAGAATGATTATTCTGAGCCGTTCCCGAAAGAGATTCTTCATTTTAGGATTTATATGCGGGAGGAATTTTGGCAGTATAGCAGAGGCCAATGCGCTATTTTTGGAAATTTCATGAGTTTGAGCCAGTTGCAGTTGAGGAGCTCGCCGCCCGGTTGGGAGTGAGCCCCCTGATGGCGCGTTGTCTTTGGAACCGTCAGGTGAGGACGCCTGAGGAGGCGGAGAGCTTTCTCGAGCCTTTTTTAAAGAAGCTGGGCGATCCGTTTCTGATTCCCGATATGGAAAAGGCGGTCACGCGTCTGCTCCTGGCGAAGGAGCTTGCGGAACCGGTCACGATTTTTGGAGATTATGATGCGGATGGGATTACCGCCGCAGCCATCTTAAGCGAATTTTTCTCGGAACTGGGCTGGAATTTCCAGGGCAGCTACCTGCCTATCCGGATGGAAGAGGGCTATGGCCTTTCGGAAGAGGGGATTGATCACTGCCTGGAGGAGTACCCGGAGACGCGTGTGTTTCTGGCTGTGGACTGCGGCTCAACCTCTTCCAAGGGGATTGAGCGCCTCCAGAGGAGCGGCCTCGATGTCATCGTCCTGGACCATCATCAGATAGACAATGCGGAGAGGCCCAGTCCCCATGCGTTGGTCAATCCGCGCAACACCCCGGAGGGAGAACCGCCGCAGCGACAACTCAAAGAGCTGCAATCGCTCTGCTCGGCCGGTCTGGCCTTTAAGCTGGCCCATGCGATTTTGAAGAAAGGGCGCCTCGCCAATGAGGCTTGGGCCGAAAAATTTGACCTCAAGGAGATTCTGGACCTGGTCGCGCTGGGAACCATTGCCGACCTGGTCAAGCTCAAGGGAGAGAACCGGATTTTCGTGGCGCACGGCTTGAAGAGAATCGCCCAGACCCGGCGCCTGGGGTTGCAGGAACTTTTAAATTCGAGCCGCCGCAGGGTGGTTTCGGTCGATGACGTCGCTTTTTACCTGGCTCCCCGCCTCAATGCGGCCGGACGCCTGGAGGATGCGCAGGTCGCGCTGGAGCTCCTGACCACTCCGGAACCGGGGCGAGCCCAGTGCCTGGCACAGCAATTGGAGCTGGTGAACCAGGAGCGCAAAGGGTTGCAGAATCGAATCGCCGAGGAGGTGATCAGCCGGGTGAAGCGGAATTTCGACCCGGAAAAGGATTTCGTGATTGTAGAGGGGAGCTTCGATTGGCACATTGGCGTCATCGGCATTGCCGCGGCCCAGGTGGCCAAGCAATTCCGGCGTCCGGTGGTCATTCTGGGCGGCAACGGCCGGAACTGGCGCGGCTCCTGCCGGAGTGTGGATGGTTTCGATATGGCTGAGGCCCTGCGGCAATGCGAGGGTCTGCTCCTGAACCACGGAGGCCACTCGATGGCCGCCGGCGTGGAGCTCGAGCTCAATCAGCTGGAGAGCTTCCGCAAATGCCTGAACCAGGTGGCCCTCAAGGTGCTGGGGACTAAGGTCGTTAAGCCCAATCTGCTCTTGGATGCGGAGGTAACGTTCCGCCAGCTCACCCCCGAGAATCTCAAAGAGCTCCTCCGGCTGGCACCCTTCGGAATGGGCAATCCCTCCCTGACTTTTGCCGTTCGCGGCGCGCGGATGGCACGGCCCTGGCGGAAATTCGGGCAGATGCAGCGGCATCTGAAATTATTTTTGAATGATGGCAGCGCGGAAACCGTCGAAGGAGTGATATGGAATTTCGAGGAGCCGCTTCCGGAGTTTGGTTCTTTTCTGGATATCGCTTTCGAGCCGACGCTTGATAACTTCAGCGGCCAGGAAGTCGTCCGGCTCAAAATACTGGATTGGAAATATAGCGAGGAATAACCTCAGCATCCCCTGTTGAACGTTAAACCGATGTTGACCCAACAAATACTTTTAAGAGAGCATGCTCAAATGGATCAGTAAACTACTGGCCAAGACGGCCAACTGGACGATGCTTTATCCGAAGCGGATTGTCGTTGCCCAGCTTATCATGGCCGTCATCTCGATCTGGTACACGGTTGAATACCTCCAGTTCAGCACCAACCGCAATGAGCTGGTGGGTGAGGACCAGAAGTATCATCAGATTTTCCTCAAATATCAGGAGGAGTTCCCGAATCAGGATGACATCGTGGTCGTGGTGGAAAGCGACAACTTCGACCGCAACCGGATGTTCGTGGAGATCCTGGGTGCCCGGCTGGAGGCCGAAACCAATCTCTTCACCGATGTGTTCTACAAAGGAGACATGAAGATGATGGGCAATAAGGCCCTGCTCTTCTCCGATGAAAGCATGTTGATCGATCTGGAGGCCGAGCTCAAAAACTACGCCCCGTTCATTCAGGATTTTGTCGGCATCACCAATCTGACCGATCTTTTCGATTATGTGAATGACCGCTTCATGCGGGCTCAGAAGGCCGAGACGCAGGAGAACCTGGATATGATCAATACGCTGCCGGCCTTGGATCGAATCCTCGGCGGAGCTCATGGCGCAGTTACCAAGCCCGGAGTCCCCATGTCGCCCGGCCTGGCAACGCTCTTCGGAAGCGGAGAAGAGGCCGAGCGGCAGCAGTATATCACGTTCGACAACGGGAAAATGTACCTGGTCAATCTGCACGTCGTTTCGAGTGAATTGGCTCCTGAGGCCGTGAGCCGCCTGCGGTATCTGGTCGAGGATGTCAAAATGCTGGTTGGGGGCGTAAATGTCGGCATCACGGGCGAACCGATTCTGGAGTTTGACGAGATGCAGCAAAGCCAGAAAGATACGACTCTCTCGAGCATCGTCTCGCTCATTCTCTGCCTCTTCATCTTCTGCTATGGATACCGGGAGTGGCATCGGCCCGTTGTGGCTACGTTCTGCCTGCTTCTGGGTCTGATTTTCACGATGGGCTGGACCACGCTGGCCATCGGCCGCCTGAATCTCCTCACCATTACTTTCCTGCCGATGCTGATCGGTCTGGGAATCGATTTCGGCGTCCACCTGGTCAGCCGCTTTGAGGAAGAGCTGGGCAAAGGGCGGCAACCCTCCAAGGCGATTCATATTTCTCTGGTCAATACGGGGCTCGGGATTTTCACCGGAGGAATCGCCACGGCAGGTGCGTTCCTGGCGATGGGGCTGGGCAAATTCCAGGGAGTGAAAGAAATGGGGATTATTAGCGGCGGCGGACTCATCATCTGCCTCGTGCCGATGATGACGATCTTGCCGATTCTGCTCCTCAAAGGGGCCCGCTGGAAACGCAAAAAACACGTTGAGAAAAAGCCCCCCCGTTTCCGCCAGGAGATTGACCGGCTTTGGTTCAAATTCCCCAAGACGCTTTTCGGGCTTGGCCTGCTGGCGACGGCTGCATCCGTCTTTTTCGCATTTCCCAGAGCCTATTTTGATTACAACCTGCTCAACATGCAGTCGCGCGACCTGCCGGCGGTGGTTCTGGAACGTCGATTGATCGATGCCGCCACTCACTCGGTTATTTATGGGGTCGTCATGGCCAAGGATTCCAAGGAGGCGCTGCGGCTGCAAAAAGAGATGGAGAAGCTCCCCAGCGTCAGCCACGTCCAGTCTGCGGCTCAGTTCATGGAAGACGATCATGTGAGCGAAAAACTGGAGCGAATCGGCCGCATCAAGGAGATTGCCGAGCCGCTTCAGATACTGCCGCCTGAGCTCAACAAGGTGGATGTCACCCGGCTGGACCAGCAGCTTGTGCGTTTGCAGGGGTATGTGAGCTTCGCCATCGGCGAGGTGAAGGACAACCCGGAAGAGAAGGAGCTCCTGGGGACTCTGGAGAAGCTCTCGGAAAGAATTGTCGATTTGCGGCTCTGCTTCTTGCGTTATGACAACGAAGAGGTTTCCCGCAAGCTGGGCTACTATCAGTATTCATTTTTCAAAGATATTTCGGAGACCTTCCAATCGCTGCGGGATCAGGATAACAGCGGCCCGCTGCGTCCTGAGGATTTGCCCAAGCCGCTCCTGAACCGCTTCGTGAGCAAGAACGGCGTCTATGCGCTGGAGGTTTTCCCCAAGAAAGATGTCTGGCAGCGCGACAATCAGGAGGAGTTCGTTCGGGAGTTACGCTCGGTCTATTCCGAGGTGACCGGCTCGCCCGTCCAGCTCTATGAATACACGACGCTGCTCAAGAACAGTTACGTGGAGGCGGCCTGGTATTCGCTGGGTGCGATTCTGATTCTCCTCTACCTGAGATTTCGCAATCCCACTTACGTGCTGCTGGCCTTGGTCCCTGTCGCCGTCGGGATGTGCTGGCTGGTCGGCTGCATGGTGATTTTCTCCATTCCCTTTAACCCGGCCAATATCATGTCGGTGCCGATGACTGTGGGTGTCGGCATTTCGGGCGGAATCCAGATATTGAACCGCTATCTCGAAGAGGGTAAACCGATGGTGCTGGCCAACAGTACGGGCCTTGCGGTAATTATCTCGGCTATGACGACCATAGCCGGCTTCGGCAGCCTCATGCTTGGGCGCCATCAGGGAATCCAGAGCCTGGGCTTCGTTATGGGCGTGGGGACTCTGATGTGCATGATCGCGGCGCTCACGATTCTCCCGGCATTGATGATTCTCCTCAAACGCATCGGCTGGCTCACCCGCAAAGATAATTTGCAGGAGGAGATTCAACCTGAATAAGAACTGAAAGAAGGAAAAGGTGGACGTATTGAAAACGAATCCTGAAGCAGCCTCCCTCATTTTTATGGGAACCCCGGATCTGGCGGCGCATTGCCTGCGCAGGCTCGTCGTCGCTTCTTCAGCTGCGTGCAAAGGGCTCTGGAAAGTCACGGGCGTGATTTCCCAGCCCGATAAACCCAAAGGGAGAAATTTGCAGCTTCAGCCCACACCGGTGAAGCTCGTCGCTGAGGAGTTCGGCATCGAATGCTTCCAACCGCGCCGGGCACGCGAGCCAGAGTCGCTGGAGTGGATTGCACGGCATGCGCCCGACCTCATTATCGTCGTGGCGTATGGGCAGATTCTTCCCCAGGCTCTCCTGGATATTCCGCGCCTGGGCTGCGTCAATATACATACCTCACTTTTGCCGCGTTATCGGGGTGCGGCCCCCATTCAGTGGGCGATTTGTGATGACTGCCCCGAGACCGGAGTCGCCTTGATGAAGATGGATGCCGGACTGGATACCGGCGATGTGATTTCAACCGTCACGACGCCCATTCGCCCCGAGGATAATTTCCAGAGCCTCCATGACCGCCTGGCTGAACTGGGTGCAGAGCTGCTCGTGTCGACACTGCCCGATTACCTGGCCGGACGCATCACCCCCGTGGCTCAGCCTGAAGGCGAGCATTTCTATGCGCGCAAGATTTGTAAAGAAGATGGGCACCTGGATTGGACCCGTCCGGTTCGCGCTCTCTCTTGCCGGATTCGTGCCCTGACACCCTGGCCCGGAGCGTTCACTTACCTGCCCGAGGGGGACAAGAAAATCCTCCTCAAAATCTGGGAAGCCGAAGCAATCTGCCAAACTCCGCAAGCACCTCCGGGAACGATTCTCAAGGCTGAGGGCGACGAGCTCCATATCGCCTGCGGGGACGGTATCCTGAAAATCCACAGCCTGCAGCGCGAAGGCAAAAACCGCCTTACAACCCGTCAATTCCTCGCCGGCCACCGCTCTCTCCCGGGCACCCGCCTGGAATAGGTTTATCTGAAGAGCTTAGAAGCTTTTACGCTTTGAAGATCCCTGGGTAAGACAAGCCATGTCTTACCCCCCATAACCCCCTCCGCTGTCACATCCGCTAACGCTTGGAAATCCAATCTATTATTTCCCCTTTAATTTCTCCCCCTCAAAAAAATGTGGATATTCCAGATATGAATAAATCTAGATTTTGTTAAATTTCTTAGATACGATACGCTTTCAGTGACGCAATGAAAGGTGAAGAATCAAGTGGTTCCTTGATAATGATCTAAACGTGAGCAATGAAAATGCGAATAGTGAAGCTGGTTTGGCTTGGCGAGAGTGGGTCGGTGAGAATATCGGCCGTTTTCTGCTGTACGCTCGCCAACAGATTCATCATTCCCTTGATGCTGAGGATATTGTTCAGGAAGCACTGTCTGAGCTTTGGCGGAGAAATCCGGGTTGCATTCCCGAGTTACCCCATGTTTATACGACGATTCGTACCCGTTCGATTGACCTGATACGCAGCCGCAGGCGGCGTATGCAACGGGAGGAGTTCGGCGAAGGTATTCATGGCGGAGAGGAATCGGAGGGTGTGTTCGATGGTGCGCAAGGGGGGATGATTTTGAGTGAACGGCACAAGGAGTTAGAAGCCGCGCTCAAAACGCTTTCTGATAAAGAATCAGAGGTAGTAGTGCTGAACGTTTGGTCGGGTATGAGTTTCGCCGAGATTGCCGAGGTGACTGAGTGCAGCAAGAGCACGGTGGCTTCCCGCTATCGGTATGCTTTGGAGAAACTTCGCAAATTAATGGAACATTTTTGAGGAACAAAGAAATTATGAGTAAGCAAAGAAAAGATGATTTGGAAAATTTTGAGCAGATGCTGAAGGGGGTGGAGATTCCCCAGGCTCGTCCTGAGTACCTGCAAAAGATTTATGCGATCTCTTCTTTGGAAAAGGCATCCGCAGAGCAGGGGAGTTGTCAACGTTTGTGGCTGAAAATGGGAATCCCATTGGGGATTGCGGCAGCGATTACTCTGGTGTTCTGGAGTGTACATAACGCCTCTATCGAAAAACCATCTGTGGCTACCGTTGCACAGATAGAGGAGGTGACGCCCCAGATCCCCGTCAACGTTGAACCTGCCGAGGCTCAGCGGCAATTGCAGGAAGAGCAGGAAGAGATGCCTGTTTTACGAAAAGCCCAGTTTGTGTCGGCCAGGAGCAAGGCCATTGCCGAGGTGTACACCTTGACTATGCTTTCTACCAATGAAGCGCCCCAGACGTTAGTCTTCATGGGGGCAGAAAGTGTGATGGAGCCTTGGAAGATTCGCGAATTGGCACAAGACCTGGCCCTGAGCGCACCCAGGGAATTTCAATTGAGTGCCGATTATGAAAAGCATATTCGGAAAGTGGAGTGGAAATGCAAGCTCTCGGAGGAAGAAGCACGCGACTACCAGCCCATTTCAGAAAAAAGCTATTGGGTGGCGACGAATGATTTGGGCTTAGCCAGAATGTCGAACGGACAGATAATCCGTGTGCTGCAAGAAATCTGGGTGGATAAGCAAATTGCACTGAGCCGCGAGGGCGGAAAAGTTTTGGAAATTACTCAATCCCGCGGCGAAATTGCTCCCGCAATGCTGGAGAGCTAGAACGAAACAAAATGAGACGATAAAACTTTAACAACATAGAAATAGAATGAAAAAATTAAATCAAAAAATGTTACGCACCTGTTTAGGGTTAGTGATCCTGGTTCTGGCGGTAGCCGCTTTGGTGAGTACCACAAGCCGGGCTGATGAAACTGCTGCAGTTTCAACAAATGCGGCGGCGGCAGCCGTGGAATATGTGGCCGATATAGACCAGGTCATTGCGCAAATGCAGAAAGAGGGTATTCAGACGAATGCGGCGAATATCTATTCTGAATTGCTGAAGGCTTCCAAAGAAGCTAAATATCTGATTCGACTTGATGAAGGGGGGTGGCAAATGCTGGCGAAGTATCGCAAGCTCCTCAATGAAGCTAAGAATCCGGTGATCCAACCTGATATGGAAACCATCGCCAGGGAGTTGAAGGTGATCGATATTGATAAGGTTGTGGAACGAATGCAGGCAGCTAAAGAAGAACTCAATGGTCGCAATCTCTTCGTTGCCGTAGGGAAACTGCATGCCAATCCGGATCCAACATGTATGGCTCTCTATTCGGAGCAAAAAGCATCTTATGCCAAGTATGCAAATCTGTTGGAAGAAGGGCGGAAAACTATGCAAGGAAATTCATCCTATGGTTTACCCACCATTGCAAGGGAGGCGATTCAAGCAACAAAAACGAACCTTTTGTATGCAGCCGTGGATGTTCCGGCGGTGATTCAGGATATGCAGCGACGGGGAGTAGAGACCAATGCGTTGAATCTCTTTGTGGCGGTATATAATGCTGCTCAAGGTGCGGAGAAGACTTTTATCGTTCCATACAAAGCAGGTATTTATCTGCCGTACCTGAAAGATCTTTTAGAGGGAGAGCGTCTTGTTGAGCGTATGCAAATTTTGGGCGAGAAATTGCCGGATGAATTAGGTAATTATAAAAGTATAAGTTTTATTCCTGGAATTTGGGACGACCGTTATCTTCTATCCAGTTATCAGGAGCAATTGGGAATAGAGACGTCCCTTAATAATGCTCTTAATTCACCTAAGCCGGGCATGTTTGAAGAAAAGGCAGGCGGTTTTCCCAAGATAAGCGGAATTCCCGACGAAGCCTTTGTTGCGAGGTCAGGCATAATAGGCATAATGAGCAGTGGGCAGACTCTTAGGAATTATTACGGAATGAGCCTCAATTTCCCGAAGGATGCGGTTGAAACAAATCGAGCTGATATCCAGTTTTCTTTGTTACCCATCAACAGGATGCCGCAGAAAGCAATGGATGAACTGAATTTGCTGACCTCGGATTTAAATGTGTTACGCCAAATGGATCAGCCACCAACGGGCGCGACACTGAAAATACCTGAGCTTTCACTGGAAATTACGGTCACGGCAGCACCTGATTCGCTCTATGAACAATTTCAGCTTCCTCGGGGAATTGGCGTACAGGTGACTGAATGCGTGCCCGAAAAAATGGTCAAAGTCGAATCGAATCGTTCTAGACCGAGACAAAATGCTGGTGAATCATTCAAAGAACAGCTTTTGACCAATCCTTTCCGGGCGGGTGATATTATTCTGAAAGCCCGTGGTCAATGGGTAACTACTCCACCTCATTTGCGGGATATTTTGCTCTATGATATGGGTTCCAATGTGGACGATGAACGTACCCAAAAAACACTGAAAACACCGGCTTTCGTGAGTGCCTGGGGCCCCCCGCCAACACCGATGCCGGAGCAAAATGATTATGCTCAGTTTATCGTTGTGCGGAATGGGAAAATTATTACATTGAAAGCGCCCGTGTTTCGGATATTTAACAATCCGATCTATCAAGCCCTGAATTGGAGAGCTCAAGACCCCGATTATCAAGGCAAAGATGATTTGGATTTCTGGTGGGGACGCCTTCCGATGAATGTGCCGGATATTGGAATCCGTTCCAAGTTTGTGCCGGATGCTCAAACATATCCTGCATTTTACACCGGATATATTAAGTCTCCCGAAAGCACTCAGGCTGCTCGCTTTTATAATGTTTGGCAAAATGATGATAAGAGCGGTTTAGTGATTGGTAAATTGGATGCCGATACGCTGGCCGCCAAGGCGGGACTTTCCAGCTATGCGGCCCTGGTGGACGTGACGCTGCCGAGTGATATTCAGCCGAGTAGAGATAAGGATGGGAATCTGCTGCCGGCAACGTTATTCGAGGAACGTAACGCAGCCCAGAGAATCAACAGCTTGGCTCACTTCTATACGCTCTTGGAAATGGAGTGGATGCGTTCGGGTTCATTGGCCCAAGTGACACTCTATGGATATGATGGAGCGAATGAAGAGATGCTGTGGATGAATCTGAATCCAGACAGGCCGGAGCGCTTCGGAATTGGCACCGCTCGCAGCTATATAGAAAAACAGGATGAGATTCTGGAGGCAGAGGCAAACCAGGTGCGCAGTCTTATTTCTCTCAACCAAGCGGGAAAAGAAAGACAAAAAGCGCCCGCAAACTCTTCCATGGTCAGTGTTCAAAAGCGAGTGGAAACGGTTACTCAGCCCGTTGATAAATACGTGTTCAAGGGCACTACCACCCCCGGCAGCGGAGCGCAGCAGGTTCTTTCCCCCTCGATTACGGGACTCTTTGACGACCGTCGTGAAGCCTTGGCTAAACGATGGAAAGAATGCTGTGAAGCAATAGATGACAGGAATGTTGATCCTGACCTCAAAAAGAACGCAGAAATGGAGAGAAAACAGATCGAAGCGGAATTGGATCGGATGGATTTCTACTTCGGCCCCAATGCGCTGAATCGTCCGCTGAAGGCACCTCAAAATGAGGCCATTGAGGCCAAACTGGCTGAGTTGGCACAGAAATGGAAAGAGATCAGCGAGCGGATAGATGATAGAATTGCTAAAATTGGTGGGCTTGGTCCTAATTTTGTCGATGTTGAAATTGTGACAATGCAGGTACAGCGGGGTGAAATAGAAACAGAAATGAAATTGCTTCAGAATATTGTTTCGCCCGGCAGTGTGGTCATTGATCCGTTCGAGAGGCGGAAAGCGGAATTGGCTGCTGATTGGATGAAAATGTGTGCTCACCTGAACGAGGAACCAGAGGGTAGCCAAGAATACGAGCGTCTCTTAAAATGGAGGGAAAAGATCGCCAAGGAATTGGAGACAATTTATAAACGTTTTGGCCCGAGTGTCTCCGATAATTCCGTGCAATACACAACAAATCAACCACCAACAAACCTCGCTCAGTGAGGGAGGTTACACAATGGCCCTGTCAGAGGACACATCTGCCGGGGCTCGGGATTCTAATCTATTTTTTCCCCTTTAATTTCTCACGGGCCGCTTCATGAATGCTTTGGCTCAAGAGGCGGTAAAGAGTCTGCATCTTGGGCTCGGCACTCAAGGCATCGAGATGCTTCTGAATCACGTTTTCATCATAGCGGATAGCCGGTCCGGTCTGGGCCTCCTTCGGCGGAAGAGTGTGCACTTTGCGGGCGGTTTCATCAATCAAGGGCAGCAATATCTCGAAGGGCAGACCCTCGGCGGCCAGGAGCTTCTCGGCCAGGGCGTAGCAGTGATTGGTGAAATTGCAGGCGAAAACTGCGGCCATGTGAATCGCCCGGCGCTGCCGACTGGAAACTTCCCGGACATTATCCGAAAGCGTGGAAGCGACTTCTTTGAGCAGGTTCATTTGGGCCGGTGCGTTGGCCTCGAGCAGAATCGGAATGGAGCGGAAATCGACCAGCCGCGCTTTGCTGAAGGTCTGCATCGGGTATAAAACGCCATAGCGCTTCACGCCCGGGACTCGCTCCCAGATATTGAGCGGAATGCTTCCGGCGGTGTGGACCCAGAAGCGCTCTTCGCGGCCCCGGAGCATTTCGGGCAGGAGCGTCTCCAGAGCCGAGTCTTTCAGAGCGACGATATAGAGCTCAGCATCGGCGGTCAACTTTTCCGGATTTGTCGTTGCCTCGCAGCCGAGCCGCCCGGCCAGTGCGGAGGCCGATTCTTGGCTGCGGCTATAGACCTGCAGAATCGGGAACCCGGCCCGGCTCAGAGCGCAGCCCAGATTTGTCGCCAGATTCCCGGCACCGACCAGAACAATCGGAAAAGTGGAGGTCTCCATCAGATTTTGATCTTTGCGATCAGTTTGCGGATTTTCCCCTCACCGATGATCGGCGCATGGGGGTCTTCGGGGTAGATGATGGCGAACTGACCCGGCAGGAGGTCGATGAAGAGGCTCGGTGTATCGGAGTAGAGGGCCATGTCGCAATCCTTGCTGAAATCCTGCGTCTTATTCTTGAGCTCGGAGGGTGCCAGCCAGCCGATCCGTTCCTTGCCCGAGAGGAGGACATGAACGTCGATATATTTGCGGTGAACTTCCAGCGGACGCTTCTCTGGCGGCTCGCCTTCGACATCCATGTAGTTGATAAAGAGGTTATCTCCGTCGAGCTCGATGCGGCCCGGTTCTTTTTGGCTGAAGTCCGTGGCTTTGACGTAGCTGAAAAGCTTTTTGAATGCCGGGTGAAATGCCTCGGCCCGCGCGCTGTCTTCTAAAGTTGAGATGATCATTTTTTTCTACGACCTGCGAAAATTTTAAACGCTCTTTCGCAACCCTTCAAGTTTTCCCGCTCTCTTCCCGCCTCGGGAATTAAAAAGGAATTCCGTTCACATACAATAACTCGTTTCGGCTGAGATTGCCCCGGAGCGAGTCATTTTTCTTTTCAGCACCTCTCGATCTTCCTTTTTTTAAAAATAAATCGCTGTTTTTGGAAAAAGAGGTTGCGCTTGCCTTTCACAAAATGATACAGATAGATGGTTCGGGTCCGCAAAATTGATATTACCCGAAGTAAAAGCTTTGTTTATAGCGGGCATCTGCGTGTGCAGCCCCCGTAGATCGGGCTTTCTAAACCAAAAATGTTAGAGAACACAAGTTAAAGGAAAGGATAAATTATGGCATACACTGAAAAAGACACTATAGATATGTTAGAAGAAGCAATAAATTCATTTGAATTTCTATATAATTCTGATGTTATTAACTATTCTGGTAAAACAAGTGACAAAGATAAATATTATTCGGAGGTTTGTGCGGAACAACTGTTAAAAAAATTAAATAATAATAATAATATTTTCGGAGAAATTATACCAATAAGAGATAAAATCTATTTTCAAGAGGACCACCTAAATGGAAAAGTGAAAATAAATTTAGAAAATCCCAGAGAAGAAACCACTGTTAAACGGATAGTTTTTGGTAATTTCAATCTTGGGGAACTAGGTATGCCAGTTGATTTTCAAGTTCCATTGAACCAACAGCAGGATGGTGGTCGTGGGAAAATTGATCTCCTTACATTTAATAAAGAAAAAAACTGTTTTTATATTGTTGAGACTAAATCTATAAAATCACGTGAGCAAGCATTGAGAGCTATATTAGAGATTGCGACATATAGAAAAATGATTGATCTAGAAAGGATTAAAACAGAATATCCAAGAGTATTAAGAGATTATTATAATTTTGAATTAATTAAAAATGTAGAAATTTCTTTAAAAACAGCGATTTTATTATTTAAAGGGAGTAACCCTGCAGATCAAATTATGGCTGATGATAACCTTGGAGAGAAGTTAAGGGCTCTTGCGCAAAAATTGGAGGTACAAGTTTTCATTCTTCCCCCTCCAGAACTCCCAATTCGTATAAAATTGGAAGACGAAATAGAAGGGAATTATTTGATTTAAAATTTCTATTGAATTAACTTACACTTCAATCTCTCTCTCGCCGATAATAGCGTCTGGGTATTTATCCCTAAAGCCTTCGGGGTAGTTGGTGTGGAAGGGGATGAGTTTCTTGGGGGCGACGTTATTGATGAACCAGCAGAGTTCGTCCCAGGTGGCGTGGCCGCTGGTGTGGATGAAGTGGAAGCGGACGTTGGGCGACTCTTTTAGTGTTTGGAAGCGCCCCTGCTGGTCGTATCGAGGGGACATGTAGCCGCTCCACATGGAGTAAATGTAGGAGTATTTCCCAATGCCGATTTTCTCTATGAGCTCATCGCGCCTGTTGAATTTAATCAGGTATTGGCTCGGGTTCTCGGCGATTGTTTCGGGCAGAACAATGCCGTCTCCGGAAAGCGTTTTAACAAATCCACCCAGTCCCAGTCGCTTCTGATTTGCGAGGAGAATATGTTCTTGGTGCCCGGTGAGATCACGGCGGAAAATGACCTTGAACTCTTCCCATTCATTGATTGGGATTATGCGCCCGTACCTTTTATTCATAATCCAGAGAATCAGTGCCGAATAAATATCCACGGCGAAAATGCGTCCGGCACGTCTGGCAGCCTTGAAGGCACTGACCATGCGATCCACGTTGATG
>Ga0265294_10006305_pt1 | contig 14277 bp, 11 predicted proteins | sample MunlanPumphouse3_FD_192504 | JGI IMG/M metagenome (GOLD analysis project Ga0265294, IMG submission 192504) | Groundwater microbial communities from a municipal landfill in Southern Ontario, Canada - Pumphouse #3 | ecosystem: Environmental > Aquatic > Deep subsurface > Groundwater | place... | reverse complement strand
GGCGTGGCATAACATCGAGGTCCCAAAGGCCACGATGAAGAAGCCGACAAAAATGCCTAAATTAAAGCGATAGGATTTTCTCAAGCCCAACTGCCCGCCGTTATTCATGGACAGGATGTTGTTCGGGCCGGGGGTGGCCGAGGTGACCGTCACATAGGTGAGAAAGTTGACCCAGCTAAACATGATCGATCGGCGGTCAGAGGGTCGATCCGACCGTTTTGACCGTCATGTCATAGGCTAAGGCGTAGTAATTATTGTTGTTAAAAACAAAGGGCTTCACAATGTCGATTTTCAGCTTGTCGACATGGGCCTTCAGGGACCGGGGGTTGATCTGGTTAATGAAGGTGACCATGATCGGGTAGCGATCCATCATGGAGCGTCTTGAAAATTCAAAAAGATTGGGCAGTACTTTAGTCCCCCGATACGCCTTGTCAATGCAGATGGGGCCGTACTGGTAGGAGTTTTCGGTGGAGAGTTTCTCCCCCAGGTACTCGATGGTCGGCAGGTCTCCGATCATGTGCCGGAATAAAGGCCAGGCGGACCAGTAATCCCAGGAGGCGGCCATGGCGTAGCCTACGACCTTCCCCTCATCGACGGCGATGCTCAACCCCTGTTCATCTTCGATGAGCGATTGAAATTGCTCGGGGGTGAAAAGCGTGGTGACAAAGCCGTCCGGGCGGTCTTCATCTGAAATGGTGCTGACATGGTATCTTTTTTGCAGTGCCTCAACGGCGGGGATGTCTTCGACGGTGGCTAAACGATATTGCATGGACCATGCCTCTCTATTCAGTAAATTTATATCTAGGATATTGTTTATTTTAGCAGATGGATCTGAGAGGATCCCGATGTGTGAGCTTAAATCGTTTGTTCTAAAAAATCAAATAGATGGATGATGCTCACGCCTCCTCTCGTCCCGACCGCGGCAAAGTCAAGCGTTACAATGATGCGCTCGTAGTTGTCGCGTACCAAGAGCAGGTTTTGGAGTTCGCGATCAGAGCCGGAGGGTATCTGATAGGCAACCTGGACATACTTCACGTCACGGTTTTTGAAGCAGACAAAGTCGATTTCGCGTTCATCGTATTTGCCGACAAACACCTGATAGCCTGATTGCAGCAGTTTGAGAAAAACCATATTCTCAATTTGCGAGCCAAGGTTCGTATCGGGTCGACCGATGACACTGTTGCGGAGTCCCGGATCAACGCTGTAATATTTGCCATTGGTTTTCAAGCGTTCTTTACCTCGTATGTCATAGCGGACAACATGGTAAAAAGCGTAGGCGTTTTCCAAGAGCCTCAGATATTTATCCACCGTGTCAAAGCTCGTTTTAGAACCGGTTGCATTAAGATATTTGACCATACGATTGGCGGATACGATGTTGCCGACATTGTCCATCAGGTATGAGGCGATTTTGAGAAGGACGTTGATGTTTGCGACCTGTCCTCGTAAAGAGACATCTTTTAAGATGATGCTGTCGTAGATCCCTTTCAACACATCTTGTTTGAGGGCGTCATTCTCCAGTAATGCGACGGGAGGGAACCCCCCGTATTGCATGTAGTCCTCAAACAACGCCTGCTTGTCTCGCGGATGTTCCGCATGATGAAGGAGCAACAATTCTGAAAACGAAAAGGGAAATACATGGATTTCGACATAGCGGCCAGAGAGGTATGTGGCCAGTTCTCCCGAGAGTAGATTGGCATTGGATCCGGTGATGTAGATGTCACAATGGTAGGCAACCCGCAGGCCGTTGATCAATTTTTGCCATCCGTCGACCTCTTGTATTTCGTCAAAAAGAAAATAGATTCTTTCGTCTTGACGGCGATCGCCTAAGTTCTCTTTGATGTACGCGTAAAGCGCGTCGGCTTGGTGCAGGGGAAAGGTATCAGGATGTTCGAAGTTCAAAAAGATCACGCGCTCCCCGTGACCGGAGCGTTCAAGGTGTTGATAAAACTGAGTCAAAAGAAAGGATTTTCCCGATCGGCGCACGCCCGTGATGACTTTCACAAACTCGCTGTCTTGAAATTCAATGAGCTTGTTTAAATAATGATCACGTTTAAACATCATTCTCTCCTCGCTTGACAGCTTTATAATAACACAATTATTCGAATGGTTTCGAATAATTGTGAGAATTTCATTTTCTTTCGATTTAATTGGAATTATTTAACTATTAGGCCAATTGTTCGATTACATTCGAATGATTCCGATCCGTCAACCGATCTCTTACTTCTCCGATTTGCGTCATAACGGATTCAGGGGAGGTGCCGCCCTCCGATTTTCTCGCCTTGACGCATTCAATGAGGGTGATGGCATGAAAGATGTCTTCTTCGAACAGTGGTGAGAATACTTGATATTCGTCTAACGATAGCTCTTCTAAAACTTTTTCCTGTTCTTGGGCGTAGGCGACGATCCTCCCCGTCAATTCATAGCTTTCGCGAAAGGGCATGCCCTTCTTCGACAGGTAATCCGCGCAATCGGTGGCATTCAAATAGCCTTCTTCGGCGGCTTTTAACATGCGTTCTTTATGAACGGTCATGGACAACAGCATGTCACATGTTAAGGGAAGACAAGCCGAAACGGTGTCAAGCGCGTCGATGAGGAGTTCCTTATCTTCTTGCATGTCCTTGTTGTAGGCCAAAGGCAGCCCCTTGATAAGGGTCAAGAGCGCCATGAGCGAGCCATAGACTCTTCCTGTTTTCCCGCGTGATAGTTCCGCGATGTCAGGGTTTTTCTTCTGCGGCATGATGCTTGATCCGGTGGAAAATTGCTCAGAAAGAAAGAGAAATCCAAATTCCCAGGAGCTGAACAAGATAATTTCTTCGGATAATCGTGACAGATGCGCCATGATGAGGCTCAGGATGAAGGCTGTCTCGATCGCAAAGTCTCGGTCGGAGACGGCGTCAATGGAGTTTTGGGCGATCTTTTGAAAACCGAGTAGTTGTTGTGTCATTTTGCGGTCGATGGGATGTGTGGTTCCGGCTAAAGCACCCGCGCCCAAAGGGGAAACAAGTAAGCGCTTTTCGGCGTCATCGATGCGCTCGATGTCGCGCAGGAACATGGCGGCATAGGCCATGAGGTAGTGTCCGAAGGTCACGGGCTGAGCGCGCTGCAAGTGCGTGTAGCCCGGCATGATGGTTTCTGTATGGGCTTCGGCCAGATCGGCAAAGGTGAGGATCAAAGTTTCGAGAGCATGGCAGATCTTTTGGAGCCTGCGGTGGATGTACATGCGAAAATCAAGCGCCACCTGGTCGTTTCGGCTTCTTCCTGTGTGCAGGTGTTTGCCGATGTCGCCGATACGCTCGGTGAGTGTGATTTCGATGAAGCTGTGGATGTCTTCACTTGTAGGGTCGATGACCAGTTCCCCGCTTTCGATATCCGCGAGGATTGATTTTAATTCTGCCACGATGAGGTGGGATTCGCCCACCTTGATGATGCCCGTTTCACCGAGCATCACGGCGTGCGCGATGGAGCCTAAGATGTCTTCTTCGTATAGTTCTTGGTCAATGTGGATGGAAGCGTTAAAATCGTGAGCGGCGCGGTTGAGTTCTGCGTCGCTTCGCCCTTTCCAGAGTTTTTCCATGCTTTTTCGTTATCCTTTGTGGTTTTTTGTGTTTTGGCCAACATGCGGGCGCGCACTTCGAGGGGCAGTCCGTAAAGCGAGATGAAACCGGTGGCGTCGTTTTGGTTGTACACGGTATCTTCGTTGAAGGTGGCAAGCTCGGGGTCGTAAAGCGAGTAGGGGGATGAGACACCGGCGTTGATTGTGTTGCCTTTGTAGAGTTTTAATGTGACTTCGCCGGTGACCATTTGTTGGGTCTCGTCGACAAAGGCGTCGAGTGCTTCCCGAAGCGGCGTGAACCACTGTCCGTTGTAGACGAGCTGCGCGTAGCGTTGGGCGATCTGCTGTTTGAATTGCAGTGTTTCTTTGTCCAGCGTGATGCTTTCCAATATTTCGTGTGCTTTGTAAAGGAGGGTCCCGCCGGGGGTCTCGTAGACGCCGCGGCTTTTCATGCCGACTAAACGATTTTCGACGATGTCCAAAAGGCCGATCCCGTTTTTGCCGCCGATGGCATTTAAGCGTTGAACTAATTGAACAGGAGGGAGCTTTTCTCCATCGACGGCAACGGGGATACCCTGTAGGAAGGAAATGGTGACGTAGCAGGGCTCGTCGGGTGCCTGTTCGGGTGACACACACATTTCCAGAAAACCGGGCTTGTTGTAATCGGGTTCGTTCTCTGTGCTTTCGAGGTCCATGCCCTCGTGGGAGAGATGCCAGATATTTTTATCTTTGGAGTAGTTGGTCTCGCGGCTTATCTTCAGTGGGATCTGATGTTTTTCGGCGTAGTCGATGGCGTCGTCTCTGGAGCGGATGTCCCAGACGCGCCAGGGCGCGATGATTTTCATGTCGGGGGCAAAGGCCCTGATCGTGAGATCGAAGCGTACTTGGTCGTTGCCCTTTCCGGTGCAACCGTGACAGATGGCGTCGGCGCCTTCTGCCATGGCGATTTCCACCAGTCGTTTCGCGATGATCGGCCGGGCAAAGGAAGTGCCCAGGAGGTATTCGCCTTCGTATTTGGCGCCGGCCTTTAATGTGGGATAGATGTAGTCGGTGACAAATTCTTCTTTTAGGTCCTCGATATAGAGTTTGGAAGCGCCTGTCTTTAACGCTTTTTCTTCCAGACCTTCCAATTCATCGCCTTGTCCCACATCCCCTGAGACAGCAATGATTTCACTTTCCGGATAGTGTTCTTTGAGCCAAGTCATAATGACGGAGGTGTCTAAACCTCCGGAATAAGCGAGTACGATTTTCTTGATGTCGTCAGCCATTTTTTACTCCAAATGCAAAATATTTAATAATTATTACAATAATAGCGCATATTTACGCATAATCAATAGAATTACTGCATAGTTTAGAAAATTCGTAAGCTCTCACAAGGAATGGTTCGTAGTTCGCTCAAAATGTAGGGAAAGTGCGAGACATAAAAAGCGTTTGTGTCATAATGAGGAGGAATGATCCCTGGTCTTTATATTTTGATTTGATTTTATTTTAGTTTAGGTGACCAGATGACGCGGGCTTATTACTCGAACAGCCTTGAGCATTTCTTAGAAGAGGACGAGAACACGATTCTCGGTCTATTGGCTCGCCAAAATCCCTATTCGTTAGACGATTTACAACGCAACGCCTGGCTTGTTGAGATCAATACCCTAAAAGAGACATTTCCTCCCGGCTATGGCGGCCATATCGCCTTTGAGTACTCGATCCCGCGGATGGGATCTCGTGTAGACGTGGTGTATCTTGCTCAGGGCATCATTTTCTTGCTGGAATTTAAGGTCGGAGCCAAGCAATATGATCGCAACGCGATCTTGCAGGTGACTGACTATGCGCTTGATTTAAAAAACTTCCACAAGGAGAGCCATGATCGCCCAATCGTACCGATCCTGATTGCCACGAACGCCCCTGCTCGTCCTCTCACATGGCTTGAGATGAAAGAAGGGATCTTCGAAGTCCTCTGCTGTAATAAGCGTAATCTTTCGCAAGCTATTGACCTTGCGCTCTCCCATAACGCGGCCAAAGATTTTCCTGCGACTGAATGGATGAATTCGGTTTACACACCTACCCCCACTATTATTGAAGCTGCACAATCACTTTATCGCCGTCATGGTGTTTTGGATATTTCAAGGCGTGACGCGAGCGCGATTAATCTTAAAGAAACAACCGAAGCGATTAATCGGATTATTGAACACAGTAAGCGACATCATCGAAAGTCGATTTGTTTTGTGACGGGTGTCCCTGGCGCGGGCAAGACGCTGGCGGGGCTTAATATCGCAAACGAGCGCCATCGCTTCGATGAAAGTGAGCATGCCGTGTTTTTATCCGGCAATCAACCGCTGGTACATGTGTTGCAAGAAGCGCTCGCTCGCGATGAATACGAACGTCAGCAAAAAACGAACAAGATTACTAAAAAGGATGCGCTCAGAAATGCGAAGGCGTTTATTCAGATGATCTATCATTTTCGCGATGATGCCCTTGCAAATACCTTAGCTCCGCTTGAGAAAGTGACTATTTTCGATGAGGCTCAGCGTGCCTGGACAGAAAAACAACTCACCCATTTTATGTCACAAAAAAGAGGACGTGATAATTTCTCGATGTCAGAGCCGGCATTTTTGATCGATACGATGGACCGCCACGAAGATTGGGCCGTGATTGTATGCCTTGTGGGAGGCGGCCAGGAAATCCATACAGGGGAGGCGGGGCTTCCCGAATGGTTCCGGGCGCTTCAAAGCAGGTACTCCGACTGGGATATTTATCTTTCAAGCAAAATTGCGGACAGTGAGTATGTAAGAGACCACACAATTAACTCGCTTTTAGGCGACCTCCCCTATGTGTTTGAGGATGATTTGCACCTGTCTGTGTCGTTGCGATCCTTCCGAAGTGAAAACGTGGCTCGCTTTGTGAAGGCCTTGTTGGATGTCGATGTAGTGGCGGCCGGAAATCTTTATCGCGCGACACACCGTGATTATCCGATCCTCATGACACGGGATTTAGACACGGCAAAAGAATGGGTGCGCGGTGTGGCCCGGGGCACGGAACGTTACGGTATGACGGCCAGCTCAGGAGCTGTGAGGCTTCGCGCGGATGGAATTTGGATCGAGAATAAGATTAATGCCGTCAATTGGTTTTTAAATGGGTCGGACGACGTGCGCTCATCCTATTATTTAGAAGAAACCGCGACTGAGTTTGAAATTCAAGGTCTTGAACTTGATTGGAGCATTGTCTGTTGGGACGCTGATCTGCGTTTTATGGACGGCCGTTTTCAATACCATCGTTTCCGCGGTACCAAGTGGCAAATGATTCATAAGGAAGACGATCGGTTGTATCTGAAAAACACCTACCGTGTCCTGCTGACGCGGGCGAGACAAGGCTTTATTATTTATATACCTAGAGGGGAAAAGCGCGACCCGACAAGATCGCCTGTGCTTTATGAAGGCATCTATCGTTATTTACAAGATATCGGCGTTCAGGAGATTTGATCAGACGGAATTTTCTAGAACGCCAAACTGTCCTCATCCACTAGAAACTCCTTTATCCCCATCGTGACGATTCCTCTCTCGTCTCGCTTCGCCTTGATGTCATCGTAGACGATCACTATTTTTTTGAAGGAATCCTGAACGTGCAGGAATGGGCGTAACTCCTGGTTTTCTTTTTGCCTTGATCGCATCTGAAAGGCCGATTGAATGTAGTAGCGTTGACTCCCCTTGTTAGCGACAAAACCGATCTCAACCCGCTTTTTTTGGTAAGTGCCATGCTCCGTCGGTTCATAGATATCTACGACACCGACATCGACGGCATAGCCCCGGTGGCGCAGTTCGTTGAAGATGATGTTCTCCATGATATGGCCTTCATCTTGTTTTTGAAAATTCAATTTCGCGTTACGTAAGCCGATATCCTCGAAATAGTATTTTGAGGGAGTGCTGATATAGGCCTTTCCTTTGACGTTGAAGCGTTTGGCTTCCGCAATAAGGAATGCATCCTCGAGATGCCTGAGATAGTCCCGGATCGTAGATTCAGAAAGACTGCTTTCTTGTAAACTCCGAAAACTGTTCGCAAGTTTTCGAGGATTCACGAGCGATCCGACGGACGACGCCAGCATATCGATTAATTGCTCCAGTTCATAGCGATGACGGACGCGATTTCTCTCAACGATATCCCTCAGATATACCTCCTGAAAGAGTGACTGCAAATATCGTATTTTTTTTCGTCATCGTGCAGGTGGAGCAGGTAGGGCAATCCTCCAAAGCTGTAGTATTGCTTCCAGGCCTCATCTTTATCTCCTTCGAAGCATTGTGCAAATTCAGCAAAGCTCAAAGGATACATCCTGACTTCATCGCCCCTCCCCCTGAATTCAGTCACAATATCCGTGGAGAGAAATCTTGAATGACTGCCCGTGACAAACACATCGACTCGGTCAAGATGTAAGAATCCATCCAATGCATCCACAAAATTGTCCATGAGCTGGACTTCGTCGAGCAAAATATAGTGAGTGTTTGGATTATTGGGATCAATCGCATTGACGACGTACTGATAGCAAGCTTCTGCGTTTCGAAGTTCCTTATAGCGAATATCATCGAAAGCAATTTCGATAATATTCTCAGGCATCACCCCGTCCGTCATTAGGTGACGCTTGAACAGCTAAACAATAAGAAGGTCTTGCCGGATCGCCGGATACCCGTAACAATTTTGACACGACCATTTCCCTTTTTCCTGATGAGCTGATCAAGATATTTGTCGCGGCGGATGATCATGAGCACCCTCCTTATCTAATATTAGTGCAATTATTGCACCAACATTAAATAGCAGTCTCCGACGCACACCCCTTTTCATCCTCCAACAACTTCTTAAACTGCGCCTCATAAAGGCGAGTATAGGTCCCGTCTTGTTGCAGCAACATGTCGTGCTTACCCTGCTCCACAATACGCCCGTCCTCCATCACGAGAATCTGATCGGCTGCCATAATCGTGGACAGACGGTGCGCGATCACAAGGCTGGTCCTGCCCTTCAAGAGCGGTTCAATCGCCTCTTGAATCAAACTTTCCGAAATAGAATCAAGCGCGGAGGTCGCCTCATCGAAGATAATAATCTTCGGATCCTTCAAGATAATTCTCGCAATCGACAAGCGCTGCTTTTCACCGCCCGAAAGCTTCACACCCCTATTACCTACCAAGGTATCGAAACGGTCGGGGAGCGCGTCAATCAGCTCATAGATATTCGCCTCCTTACAGGCGTCAATGAGTTCATCTTCCGTCGCGTCGTGTTTCGCGTAAAGGAGGTTGTCCCGAATACTTCCGTTAAACAGATACGCCTCTTGGGTGACCATGCCAATGTTTTGGCGCAAAAAGCGAAGGTCAATATCCCGCACATCGTGGCCGTCAATCGTGACCCTGCCCTCATTCACATCGTAAAGGCGCATCACAAGGTAAGTAATCGTCGATTTTCCCACCCCGGATTGACCCACAATGGCCGTCATGTTTTGGGCGGGCACCTCAAAGGTGACATCTTTCAAAATGAGTTTGTCATGGTTGTAGCCAAAATCCACATGCTCAAAGCGCAGCACTCCGGTTAAGGGAGAAGGTTTAATCGCATCCTCTTTATTCTCAATCTCAACGGGCATATCCAGGTACTCGAAAATGCGGTCGAAAAGCGCGAGCGCCCTGAAAAAATCGACCTGGACGCCGAGCAAACTACTCACCGGGCGGTACATGCGCGTCAAAAGCGTCACCATGACTGTCACGTCACCGACAGTAAGATCGGTACGCCCCATCTTTAGGATGAGCACGCCGCCGATCAGGTAGATTAGCATGGGGCCCATATTCGTGAAGGTCCCGATCGCCATACGGAACCAGCGCCCCGCCATGCTCTCCTTGATCCCTAATCTTTTAATCGCTTCATTGGTGCGTTCAAACTTTTGGAGTTCTTGCTCTTCATTTGTGAAAATCTTGACCAACTGCTGACCGCTGACACTTAAGGTCTCATTCAGGATCTGGTTCGCCTCATCGTTTTGTTTTTGAGATTCCATGGTGAGTTGCCAGCGCTTCTTGCCGACATTTTTGGTCGGCAAAATGAAAAGCGGCAAGATGGCGATACCCACCAAAGCCAAAAGCCAATTCTTTTGCACCATCGCGATAATCGAGGTCACAAGGACGGCGACATTGGACACCGTACTTGTCAAGGTGCCCGTAATCACGCGCTGCACCCCGTTCACGTCGCCTGTCATCCGCGTCATGATGTCACCCTGCTTATTCGTGGTGTAGAAACGCTGGGACATCTGCTGCAGATGAGCGTACATCTCATTTTTCATGTCACGGGCGATATGCTCCGACACCCAGACGTTCATGTAGTTTTCAAGCACGCCTAAAAGACTCGAGCCGAGCATGACCATAACGGACGCGATGACAAGCTTCACAAGCAGCGAGAAATTGCCCGCGATGAAGCCCTGGTCGATCATGCGGCCGGTCAGGATGGAGGGGAGCACGTTTAACACCGCCGAGATGACAATGATCAATAGGGATAGGAGGAGTTTTGGCCAATAAGGCGCAAGCCAGCCTAAGATGCGGCTTAGCAGTTTCCGATTGACTCCAGGGCGATTTTGGATCTCCTCCTCTGTCTCAAAGCGAAAGCGTCCGACACGTCCGCCGTTCATGAGTCATCTCCTAAAAAGGCGATGAGTTTTTCGCCTACGGAGATAAATTGACTTCGCTCTTCCTCTGTCAGGGCCTCGTTGATCTGCTTGCGCTTTTCTTCAAAAGCACGCCGGCTTTTCACGAGTGTCTCCTGACCCTTTTCCGTTAATGACAAATTGACAATTCTAGCGTCAGAAGAATTACGTTTTCTATCAATGAGATCATTTTCTTCCATTTTGGAAAGCGTCGTTGTCACAGAGCCCGCGCGTACGTCCAGTGCTTTAGCCACATCGCCTGAGCGCATGGTCTCATTTTTTTCGAGCAGGCGCAAAATGCGCATGACACTTCTGGGAGGGTGTTGCGCCTCGCCTTGCGGTTCCGGTCGCCGCCTTAACATGCGGGACAGCCGGAAGATTAATTCCATGACATCTTTTTCTTGGTTCAAAAATTTTTCCTTTCAGTTTTCATTTCATGTTCGTAAGGTACCTTAGTATTATGCTGAGCTACCTTAGTATTGTCAAGTGCTGATTTTGGGTAATTGATGCTAAAAACTTCAAAATATTAGAGTTTTTAGCATCAATGTGAAAAACTCTCAAAAAATGAGAGTTTTTAGCATGTCTTTTGAGAGATTTCGCCCTTACGGCCTAAAAGGACTCAGCATCAGGTCAAAGAAACGATCAATTTTCACTTGTAAGAACTCCGGGGTGTACTCATCAATATGGGACCACTCAAACAGCGCGATCAGGTAAATGCCCATGACGACATCGACGATGTCCTCGACCGAGGCATCCCGGTGGAAGCCATTTTCTTCTTGCACCCCAATGATCAGTTCTTTGAACAGTTCCGCCAAATCTTCTCTTGTTTTAAAAATCGGGCTGTCTTCTTCGGAATTGAGATAGGTGATCCGCCTGGAAAGGCTCAGATATTCGACCGAGGAAGTGATAAGTTCGTCGAGCACCAGCTTCAGTTTCTTTTCGCTTGACTCAACATCTTTCAATTCTTTATTAAGCGAGTCGCGGATGCGCTCGATCACCTCATCGGCGGTGCCGATGAGAAGGCTTTCTTTATTGGGAAAATAATTGTAGATCGTCGCGCGGGACACCTCCGCGCGCACGGCGATATCCTCCATCATGGTCTCTTCATAGCCCTTTTGAGAGAAAAGGCGTCTTGAAGCGCGGAGGATATTTTTCCGGCTTTTTATTTTATTCAACTCGCGTCTATTCGTCATATAATTATTATACAAATAAATGCGCTTCGCGCAACGTACCCCCAAACATAGTATACGCATACATTGTATATATTGCCCAGATAATGAAATAGACTTGACATCAAATTTAGACACAAGCATAATGCATGTATTAGCGAAGAAAATGCGTGAAAGCGCAAAAGAAAGAAGGTGGAATCAATCCGAGAAGACTCGGAGATGCAAAAAGGCAGGAGACAGCCTTAAGGCCGTGATTGAGCAAAGAGGTGTGAGCAATGAAAGTAATCGCTTATGACATCGGCACGACGGGATTGAAAACATGCTTGTTTCATATTTCCGACACGGACAGCGTCCAACTCATTGCGGGTGAAGTGGAAGGCTATGAACTCTACTTCCTGGACAACGGGGGCGTCGAGCAGGAGCCCGAAGAGTGGTGGAACGCCATGGGAAAGAGCACTAAAAGGCTGCTCGAAACGACAGGCGTCGATAAGGAAGAGATCCGTGGGATCTCCTTTTGCTCTCAGATGCAAACATTGGTCATGGTCGACGAGAACGGAACGCCTCTAAGACGTTCCATGAGTTGCATGGATACGAGAGCGGACGCGCAATTTTCCCGATACATGCAAAGGGGCTTGAAAATCGAGGGGCTCAACCTTTACAAGATCCTGCGCTTTATGCAGATAACCGGTGTGCTTTCCGCCAGCGCCAAAGATCCCTTGTGGAAATACCACTGGGTGCGCGAGAACGAGCCGGAAATCTTCGAGAAGACCTATAAATGGCTCGACGCCAAAGAGTATTTGACATGCCGTGCCACAGGTCAAATGAAGGTCAGCCGTGACGTCGCAAGCGGAACCTTTCTCTACCATGTTAAGAAAGATCGCTGGAGCCACGAACTCTGCAAACTCTTTGATGTGGACATGAAGCACCTCCCGGACCTATGCGCCTCGACCGATACAATCGGGGGACTGTTGCCAAAAGCGGCCGAGGAACTGGGACTGCCCGAAGGCATCCCCGTGATTTCAGGCGGCAGCGACGTCAGCCTTTGCCAAGTCGGCGCGGGCTGTCTTGATGTCGGCGACGTCAACTTCTACTCAGGCACATCCGGTTGGGTCACCACCACCGTCGATAAACTCCATCTGGATTTAGGGAACATCATCGGGTCGCTTGTCGGAGCGGATCCGACGACCTACAGCTATATCGCGGAACTTGAGACCGCCGGAAAATGCATGGAATGGGTGAAAGACAGTATTGACTTGCCCGAGATGGACTACGACGGTCTTTTAGAATATTTGAAACGTTCGCCTGCAGGCAGCAACGGCGTTATCTACTCACCCTGGATGCACGGCAACCGCTGCCCCTTTGAAGATCACAACGCCCGCGGAATGTTCTTTAACCTCGGGCTAACCACCACGGGAAGTGACCTAGTCCGCTCGGTGGTCGAAGGGGTCTTAATGCACATGCGCTGGATGCTTGAGGCGACAGAAAAATCTTTTAAAACCTCGCCTGTGGTCCGCTTCACCGGCGGCAGCGCAATTTCGGGGACGATCAGCCAGATTTTGGCCGATGTCCTGGGAAGAGAAGTTGAAACGGTCGAAAACCCGCGCCATGTCGGCGCCATGGGCGCCGCCGCCCTGATGGCCGTGAGCTTTGGCTTGCTCGATGACATCAAGGAGATCAAGGGCATCATTAAAGTAAAAGATACCTTCAAACCGAATCTCGAGAATACCGCTGTCTACGACAAGATATTCCCCGTATACAAGAACCTGTATTTCGACAACAAAAAATCGTACGCGACAATAAACGGCTAAAAAAACCGTTTAATGCCGGCGCCAAAAGGAGGCGTAGCTATGGAAAGTGAACAATTACGCGTAGCGTCAGAAGAAAACATCAAAGTATACGGATATCGCTGGGTGGTCCTTGTGGCCTACATGCTGGCGACGATAGTGATTCAACTTCTTTGGGCTTCATTCTTTTCGATCACGACAGAAGCCTGGGAATTTTACGGGTTCACCGACGCGGTCAAGGGTGAAAACGCGATCAGCCTTTTATCCATTATTTTTATGGTAGGCATGATCGTTTTGTCGGTCCCCTCCTTGGCGGCCTTTGAAAAATGGGGATTAAAAAAAGCAGTCGGCTTTGGTGCTGTATTAGCCGGTGTTGCGGGATTATTGCGCGGGCTCTTCGGCGACAACTACACCTTCGTACTCGTCATGACGGTGCTGTTGGCCGTGGCGCAACCCTTTATCCTGAACGCGCCCGGGCTCATCGCGGGAAGATGGTTCCCGGAAAACGAGCGGGCAACCGCCAACGGCGTGGGTCTTCTTGCCAACTATGTCGGGATCGCGCTGGGACTTTTGTTAAGTCCGATTCTGTTGGGAGCAGGACTCTCCATTAAAGGCTTGTTAAACATCTACGGCATCGTCGCCGTGGCCGTCGCGGTTTTATTTTTGCTCTTGGTCAAAGACAAACCGCCCACACCGCCCTGCGCCGAAGAAGACGCCGAACGTGTGGACTTTGTCGAAGGCTTAAAAACCGCTTTCAAAAAGAAGAACTTCCTGTTGACGGTCATCATGTTCTTCTTCATGCTCGGCGTGTTCAACACCTTCTTCACCATGATTGAGCCCCTGATGACCTCAATGACGAAAGGTGCGGTGGGCGCGACCGAAGCCGGCATCATTGGCGTCATTGTCCTCGTGACAGGCATTGTAGGCAGCTTTGTCGTCTCCATGTTCTCGGATAAAGACAAACGCCAGCGCCGCCTCCCCTACATGATCGCCGCGAACGTGGTGGGCGTCATCGGGATGGTGCTTTTCATCTTGTTGTCCGGCTACACCGGCATGATCATTGCGGCCGTTGTCTACGGATTCTTCACGATCGGAAGCGCGCCTGTGGTGTTGACT
>Ga0265294_10006304_pt1 | contig 14278 bp, 11 predicted proteins | sample MunlanPumphouse3_FD_192504 | JGI IMG/M metagenome (GOLD analysis project Ga0265294, IMG submission 192504) | Groundwater microbial communities from a municipal landfill in Southern Ontario, Canada - Pumphouse #3 | ecosystem: Environmental > Aquatic > Deep subsurface > Groundwater | place... | reverse complement strand
CTTTTTGAATGTTTTCTTGATTTAAAATCAATTTATTTAATCCTTTAAGAGTTGATTTAAATGCAATAATAGAATGAGCTAAAGGTACACCAGCATTTCTTAATACAGTAGAATCAGTTAAATCTCTTTGTAAACGAGAAATTGGTAGTTTTATAGACAAATGATTTAATATCGCACTTGAAAGTCCCATATTTCCTTCAGAGTTTTCAAAGTCTATAGGATTTACTTTATGAGGCATTGCAGAAGAACCAATTTCTCCAACTTTTATTTGTTGTTTAAAATATCCCATAGATATATACATCCATATATCTCGGTCAAGATCAATTATAATAGTGTTAATACGTTTAAGATTGTCACATACAGCGGCAAAGTTATCATAATTTGATATTTGAGTTGTATATTCTTCACGTTCAATGTTTAATACATTTGTAAGGAAGTTATTAGCAAATTTTTTCCAATCTGTATTGGGATATGCTACATGATGAGCATTAAAATTACCTGTAGCACCACCAAATTTACCAGATATTGGAATTTTTTTAAGAAGTTCTAATTGGCGTGTTAAACGATATACATATACTTGAATCTCTTTGCCTAATCTTGTGGGAGAAGCTGGTTGACCATGTGTTTTAGCTAACATAGGAATTTCTTTCCATCCTTCAGATAATTCTGTAAGTTTACTAATTAAATCTTCAATAACTGGATAGTAAACATTATTCACAGCATCTCTAAATAGACAAGGAACAGAAGTGTTATTTATATCCTGAGATGTTAGACCAAAATGTATAAATTCTTTATATTTATGCAAATTCAGTAAATCAAATTTTTCTTTGATTAAATATTCTACAGCTTTTACATCATGGTTAGTGACTTTTTCAATTTCTTTAACCTTTTTTGCATCTTCTAAAGTGAAATTCTCATACAAATCACGTAATTCACCATATAGAGATTTATCAAAATCTTTAAGTTGTGGTAAAGGCAATTCACACAAGCTTATAAAGTATTCAACTTCAATCATTATTCTGTACTTAATTAAGGCACTTTCAGAAAAATAATTTCCTAATTCTTCTACTTTATTTCTGTATCTTCCGTCTATAGGAGAAATGGCTGTTAATTCTTGCATACTATTTTTATTCATTAATGTATTATTTCAAATATTTATCAAGATAATAAAATCCCAATTGTGATATAGCTTATAAATATTCTAACTATTACAAAAATATAATAATACTATGATAATAGAAAATAAAATTGAATTTTATTTCAATTATAAAGTGTAAATTTTATCTTTGTATTATAATGTTTTTTTCTTTTTTGAAGAGATCATAAATTTTTTAAATAATAACATATATGTTACAACAAGATGTAAAAGGAATCAGGGATCTTTTGGCAGATGTTAAATATCCCGGAACAAGCAAGACATTGGTATCACTTGATATGATTCAAGGAATTAAGATTGATGGAGATGTTGTGTCATTTCGCGTAGTTTTTCAAAAATCTACAGATCCTTTTGTAAATGGCGTGAAGAAGAAATGCGAAAAGATTCTTTTAGAATCTAATATTTGCAAGGAAGTTAAAATAGAGACTGTTTTTGTTCATGATTTAGAACGCCCAACATCTCTTGAAAAGGTGAATAAAATAATAGCTATTTCATCTGGTAAAGGTGGGGTTGGTAAATCAACAGTGGCTACTAATTTAGCAGTTGCTTTGGCTGTTCAAGGTTATAAAGTAGGTTTGATTGATGCAGATATTTTCGGACCTTCCCAACCTAAAATGTTCCAATGTGAAAAAGAACGTCCAGTAATGGTTAATATTGGAGGACGTGACATGATAGAACCTATTGAAAAATATGGTGTAAAACTTCTTTCTATAGGATTTTTTGTAGATCCAGAGACTGCTACAGTATGGCGTGGTCCTATGGCTTCAAATGCCTTAAAACAAATGATTGAAGAAGGTCATTGGGGAGAATTAGATTATATGCTCATAGATCTTCCTCCAGGAACAAGTGATATTCACTTAACTTTGGTTCAAACAGTTGCTCTTTCGGGTGCTATTGTAGTTAGTACACCTCAACAGGTTGCACTAGCTGATGCTATTAAAGGCATTGGTATGTTCGAATCTCCAAGTGTAGGCGTCCCTGTAGTTGGACTTATAGAGAATATGTCATGGTTTACTCCAGCTGAATTACCAGATAATAAATATTATATTTTTGGTAAAGAAGGATGTAAAAAACTTGCTGAAGAAAGAAGTATGAATTTATTAGGTCAAATTCCTATGATTCAAAGTATTTGCGAATCAGGAGATAAAGGAGTACCTGTTGCTCTTGATCCAAATAGTATTACAGGAAAAGCTTTTGGTGAGGTTGCTTCCAAATTGCAGGATGTATTAAACGATTCGGATATTGTAGCTAAGAGAGTTAAAATAAAGGAATAATTTTTTAACTTTGCTAAGTTGAAAATTCTATATTAATGATGATAAGAGAGTGGAAAATAAATAAATTAGGTGATTTACCTCGTGTAGCTGCAGAGTTTTTGGAGTTTACTAAAGATAAATGTATCTATACCCTTTATGGAAGTATGGGAGTTGGAAAGACAACTTTTGTAAAAGCTATAGCAGATGTTTTGGGTATTGAGGACGAGGTTAATTCGCCTACTTTTGCTATTGTAAATGAGTATGTAACACCTTTAGGTGAGAGTATATTTCATTTTGACTTTTATAGGATAAATGATCCTTCTGAAGCTTTAGATTTTGGATATGAAGAGTATTTTTATAGTGGCAATAAATGTTTCATTGAATGGCCAGATAAAATATCTAATTTAATCCCAGAAGATGCAGTCTTATGTGAATTTAAAGAAGAAGATGATGGTAGTAGAGTTTTGAAAGTAAGTTTTTAATATTATACTATAATATATATATAGAGAGTCTAATAAAATTAGACTCTCTATTTGTATAATTTTCTTTCGCTAATATTCTAAACTTGATAAAATCTAAAAGATTATAATCTCCAAAATTATGATAATTTAGAATTTTTTTGAGAGGTATTTATTTATATTCTTCTATTGCAAATCTAAAATTGTAAATATCTCCATCAATTTCTGTAGATAACCATAATTCAGCAATATTTATTTTCATTGCCTTAAATGTTCTTATTTCATTTGGGGTTATAGTTTGATCTAATGTTATATCTATTCTAATGTTATCTTCTGATGGTTCTTCGGTAAATTTCCATGGAAGAAATTCTATTTCTGTATCAGAATAACTTGTTCTTTCTTCAATCATCTTAGTATAGGAATTAAAAAACCAAATAGTTCCAAAGGGCATGTCTGGAAATTCAGTTAAAGCTACGTCGTTTTTATCAACTCCTATCAAAACCCAATTTGGTCCATTTAAATAATCCCATAGATTGCATTCACGAAGGACCATCGTAGTCTCAATTAAGGAAGATTCTGAAGATTTTACTCCCCCCTCTATCATATAACAATATTTAACCGTAATATCTCCGTTACTTCCAAGTGATATCTCATATCCAGCATTCTCACCTTCTAATAAATCTTTCTCATGTTCTTCAAGAAAGATAAAAGATTCTGAAATCTTATTCCAGCTTAAATAGTACATCATTGTGTCAGTCATCGTCATTATATTATTATCTTGAATCCAAAATTTTTGAGTAAAATCATATCCATCTTCTATTGTTACAACATCTGTTACTCCTTCTTCTGTAATATTTCCAGAAACAGGTCTATAAATTTTCCCTACAATGTATTGAGGGAAAGCATTTGTATCACCTTCCTCTGTGAAAGCATAGGAATGTGAATTTCCGTCTTCAGTACATTTTATAACAAGTTTTGTAGAAGTTAGAGTTTCAATTGAGAAAGGATCTCCATCCATTATTAATTTTTCATTACTAATTTCCCATAACTCTTCATTTTTTGACCAATCAGAAAAATTCGCAAATTCTATAAATCCATCATTTAAAAAATTAATAATATAAGGGTCATCTTGGTCTGTAAGTAAATTACATTTTACTCCATTTAAAAGTTGGTAATCAATTTTCCATGGATGTGATTTTAGTAGTTCTATCGTAGCTGCTTCGTCGAAAGTAGATGTTTCTTCTTTTGTACTACTATCGTTGCTACAAGAAAAAGATATAAAAATGATTAAAATAATTAGATAAATTGTTGGTTTTTTCATAATGATTTTTTATATAATTAATATTATAATTGTAATTTACATCATTTGTATTATTTACCATAGTGCATATCGACAAAAAAAAATCAAATTATAAATTTATTTTTTGATAATTATTTTGTATTTTTTGCTGATTATTTTGTATATTGCATATGTGTAACTAAATGTATAAAATATAATTAAAATGAGTATAACTATTGCTACTCTCTTGCCCACTTTTACCTGTGTTTTAGGAGCACTATTTTTATTCATATCTAGCAATAGACTATATATTAATCGAAGATATCTTGCCTTATTTGTATTTAATAGTTTCCTCCTATTACTTGGTCATTTTGTCTATTTTCATCAATATATCGCTTTTTATCACAGATATGATTTTATATTTATTTTTTCATTATTATCTTTATGTCCTTTATACTACTTGTATATAAAAAGTATTTTTGATATTAAAATAAAATTAAGAGATCAGTTATTACATTTTTTATTAGCAGTAATTGTGAGTTTTTCATCTCTGATTTTATCGATAAATTCAGATTATACAACTTTTAGTAATTATTTCTTCAAAGTGATGGGTGAAACTGAAGTAAATGGAAATTTGTCTTCAGGATTATTTTATGTTTATAAAATAGGCATAGTCGTATATACAATTCAAATTCTTTTTTATAGTGTTTTGATTATTTATTATATTTTAAAGAGAATGAAGCAATTGAAAAATTACTTTTTTGAATTTGAAAAGAAAAAAACAATATCTTTTGTTGTAGTCAATAGTATTTTTTTGTTTTTTATGATAATTTTGGGATTTATAACAATTTTTTATGGAAGAAAGGTTTTTGCTAAAGATATTTTTGTGCTTTGTCTTTTTGAATTTATTTTCTTTTCCATACACCTCATGCTCTGTCTTTATGGACTTAAACAAATACCGATTAATACAAAAGAAGCCTTTAAAAATCTACATGACAAAGAAACAGTAATTTTTTCTAAAGAAGATGAAATTAAAAAACAAATGCTTTCTTACTTTGAAAAGGAAAGACCATGGTCAAATCCTAACTTAAGGATAAGTGATTTGACATTTATCATAGGAACAAATAGGACTTATATTTCCAAAATTGTTAACTATCATTTAAAAAGTAATTTTAATGATTTTGTAAATGGATATAGAATAGAAGAAGCTATAACTATAATGAAAAAAAAATCTTCTAAATTTTTGTCCCTCCAAGAAATCGCAGAAAATTCAGGTTTTAAATCTGACTCAACTTTTAGAAGAGCGTTTAAAAAATATATGGGAGAAACAGCTTCAGAATATTATAAGAAAGTATATAAACAAAATATTGAATCTTAAGGAGAATCAATATAAGTAAGTTTTTAAATGTTCGATTTACCCTTGCTCTAAAAAAATAGGATACTAAATAATTTTAGTATCCTATTTTAATTTTGTCTTGTTATAATTTACTTATTACAAAATCGTTATCGTACAAAGACTCGAACTTTGACATGCAGAACCAGAATCTGCTGTGCTACCATTACACCATACGACAATTCCTAAATTTGTCACAAAGGTATAACTATTTTCCTTATGTACAAATTTTTTAAAACAGAATTTCTAAAAAATATTAGCTTTTAAAGTGTTAACAACCCCATTAGTTTGTATAATAATCTATTAAGCCAAATTTAAATTAAACTAATATTTCTAGAGATAATGTACCGTTAATTTTCTTATTTGTTTAGATATGATGGACTGTCATTCTATTATTTGTTTAAAGATAATGGACTGTTAATCTTCTTATTTGTTTATAGATAATAGACAGTCAACCTGCCTGATTAAAAATTATTGTCTAAAAGACTTTATATAATTTGATTGCAAATTAATCATCTTTTTAGGAAGATATGTTTCCTTATTTGCTCTACAAGGATTAATATCAATACCACCTCTACGAGTATATCTACAAGCTACCATTAATATCTCGGGATGATAAACATCAAATAAACGCTTATATGTCATTTCGCATATCTCTTCATGAAAATGATTCTCGTTTCTCAAAGATACAATGTACTTCAATAAATTAACTTTATCAGGCAATTTATCTGCTTTTAATCTAATATATATAGATCCCCAATCTGGCTGTCCTGTTATTTTACAATTACTTTTTAGTAGATTACTGCTTACTTTTATTTCTCCTGCAGGTTTAAAATTTTGAGCTAAATAATTAGGATTTTCTTTATAGATAGAAAATTGTGTATCTCCAATTTTAGAATTATTTTCAAGTAATAAATAATCTTGAAAATCATTATCTAATATATTTTCGCCATAATTACTATAATCTTTGTAAGATATAAATCTCACTTGTATGTCAGTTTTTAAAAGTTTAGATATATCTTCTTTAAGTGTCGTAATATATTTATCAATTGCATGATTATAGGAATCCCCCATCTTTGTCATATTAAATGATCCCAGATATAATTTTAAAGATTTACTCTCTACTATAAACTCATTTGTACATTGGTATATTATCTTGATTATACCACTTACTGGCAAACCATTATCCAGTAAAAAACTGCATTCGTAAGCATTCCATACATCATATCCACAAAACAATTCCTTAGACTCTGTAATACCATATATGATTCTATTAGCAGAGCGGGGTACAGCAACGAGAATTTCTGGACAATAGGAGTCAGGATGTTTTACCTGTTTCCCTAATAATTTATTTTCAGTGCTTATGTTATTCATTTTAATATTGTTGTGACAGAAATACTATAAATATTTTAAATACTAATGCGAAGGTAAAAATAATAATGACAAATTGAAAATATGAATTTAGAAATAATAAAAATGTGATTTCAAAATCACATAAATATAATATAAAAAAGGGATGCAAAAAGCATCCCCCATTTTTCATAATTTATATGATAGAAAAGTAATATAAGTTTAAATCTTAATCTTTTGTAATAGTTTCTAACCATTTTACCATACCAAGCATAGCTCCCATAGAGACAAAACATACAACAGCAAAGATAGACCATGCTACAGATATTGGTAAGCTTTGATACATTATAGGACCAATAAAAAGAAGTAAATTTCCTACTGCTGTAGCTCCTAACCAACAACCTTGCATCAAACCTTGCATTTTAACAGGAGCAACTTTTGATACAAATGATAATCCTAGTGGACTAATAAATAGCTCAGCAATAGTTAATGTTAAATAAGTAGCAATTAATAACCATGGGCTTACACGATCTGCTGCTGCAAGACCAGTGTCTTTAATAACTTTATAATCTGGAACACCAAGAGATCCAAGTGCCATAATAACGTAAGCTGTAGCTGCAATAGCCATACCAATAGCTATCTTCCTCGCAGTTGATAAATGAACACCTCGTCTTGTAAGGGCTGCAAAAAACCACATTACAACAGGAGTAAGAAATACTACAAAGAATGGGTTTGCAGATTGGAATATTTCTGCTGATAATTTAAAATCACCTATTTGAAGATGTGTATAATCTTTGGCAAACATGGTAAGTGAAAGTCCATTTTGATGAAATGAGAACCAAAAGAAAATAACAATTGCAAAAACAGCAAATAAAGCATAAAGTCTTTGTTTGATTTCTTTGGCGTCTTGATGGATTTCTTCTTGTGAAAGCTTAGTGCGTTCAGAAGCATTTCTTGGATTTGGTAGATTTTTCTTATTAATTATAAATATAGCTAAGGAAATACCCATTGCTACAATAGCAGTTGCAAAAGCGTAATGATAACCAGTGTTAAAAGCATTTAAAAAATTATGTGCAAAATCAGTCAAATTAGTTGGAACAACTCCTCCTGAAACTTGAGTAGCTAATTCTGTAAATTTGCCACTTACAGTTCCTTGAGGCATTTTACCGTCAAGAAAACTATGACATAAATTAGACATATCAGCATTGTATAGGAATCCTTGGCTTTTTAACCACCAATTTCTTACTCCCGTAGCAATCATAGGAGCGAAAATGGCACCTACATTTATAAACATATAAAAGATTTGGAATCCATAATCCCTCATCTTAGAATATTTTTCATTATCATAAAGTTGCCCTACAAGAGCTTGAAGATTTCCTTTAAATAAACCATTACCAAATGCTACAATAAATAAAGCACCAATGGTTACTGGCAGAGAAAAAATAGTTGGGATGGCTAAAATTGCATATCCTAATGACATAATTATTAAACCAGACATAATAATACCCTTGTATTTTCCTAATCTGTCGGCAAGTAAACCTCCAACTAATGAAAGTCCATAAATAGCTGCATAAAAGCCAGAGTATATTGCACCAGCTCTTACTCCATCTAAATCATATTTAGACATCAAAAATAATGTAAGAATTGCCATCATGGTATAGAATCCAAAACGTTCTCCCATGTTAGATAATGCCGCGACAAACAGCCCTTTAGGTTGATTTTTAAACATAATTTCTATTTTAAATTTGTTATTAATATTTCTATTTTAAATTTGTTATTAATAAAATACTTAGTATCTTGAACAAGTGTTTTTGTTACCGCCTGCAAATATAACTAAAATAAACATAAACAATAAATTATAACGTTTTAAAATTAATAAAAATGGAAAAATTTTATAAGATTTTTGAAACCAAAGTAGCTAAGGATATAGATAATTATATCATAATAAACAATAATATTACTTCTTTAGAATTGATGGATAGAGCTTCAAAGGTATGGACTAATAAATTTTTAGATCTTTTTTCCAAGGAGGTTTCCGTGTCTGTTGTCGCAGGGAAAGGGAATAATGGCGGTGATGGATATGTTATAGCTAGAAAATTAAAAAAATTAGGATTTAAAGTGACTGTTTATTGTATTAATACAGATAGTGAAACATCTTCTGATTGTGAACATAATAAACGCAGGTATGAATTAATGGGAGGTACTCTAATTAACGTTTCCAGTGTTTCTGATTTTGCTCCTATTGGAAATAGTGTAGTTATTGATGCTATATTTGGAAGTGGATTAAATAGAGCTGTTGAAGGACTTACTTCAGAACTTATAAAAAAAATAAATGAGCTTCCTTTAACTGTTGTATCTGTAGATATTCCTTCTGGTCTCATGGGTGAAAATAACTCTGCAAACGATCCCTTTTCTATTATAAAAGCAGATTATACCTTTACTTTTATGTATCCAAAGTTATCTTTCCTTTTTTCGGAAAATGTGGATTATGTGGGTGATTGGTGTATATTAGATTTAGGTTACGATATTAGTGGAATGAACAATGTACATACTAACTATCATTATTTAAAAAAGAATAATATAATGGATATACTTCCTATTCCTCAACGTTTTGCTCACAAAGGGATTAATGGGAAAGGATTGTTAGTTGCTGGGAAAGTAGGTATGATGGGAGCAGCTCTACTTGCTTCTAGGGCTGCTTTGAGATCTGGACTTGGGCATTTAACTTGTCATATACCAATTTCTTGTAGTAATATTATTCAATTAGGAGCTCCGGAAGCCGTGTTAGATTTTGATAAATTAGAATGTTTTTCTAAGATGGAAAATCTTGATAGATTTAATGCTATTGCTGTTGGACCTGGTATTGGAAAAGAAGCGGAAACAGTAAAGGCTTTAAAAATTTTGCTTAAAAATTGGAAAGGTCGTATTGTTATTGATGCAGATGCTTTAAATATAATCTCAGAGAATAAAGAGATGTTTTCTTTGCTTCATGAAGGGTGTATATTAACTCCTCATATAAAAGAATTTGAAAGATTAGTAGGAAAATGTGCAAATGATTTTGAGAGAATAAAAAAATTAACGAAATTTGCAGCTGATAAAAAAGTTTATGTAGTACTAAAAGGTGCTTTTTCAACAGTTGCGACCCCTGAAGGTTTATGCTATTTTAATACTAGTGGAAATCCAGGAATGGCTACAGCAGGAGCTGGAGATGTACTTACAGGTGTTTTACTTGCTATGATTGCTTGCAAAATGCCAACATTTGAAGCTGTTATAAGTGGTGTTTTTGCTCATGGTCTGTCTGGTGACTTAGCGGTTAAAGAATGCGGAATGAGAGGTTTATGTGCTGGTGTGATAGCAGATGGAATGGGAAAAGCATGGAAAATACTCGAAGAAAGACCTTTGGTTAGATAATTTTTTTTATTTTGATTTATTTATTCCTAATTTTATACGTATGAGAAAGTCTTTACTATTTGTAATAATATTTTCATTAGTTAGTTTGGTGTCTTATTCACAAAGAAGGAAAAGCGATATGCAGACTCCTGTAGAAGTGAGTTACGCTCTTCCTAAACTTATGTATAAGGTAGAAATTACTATGGAACTTACAAACTTCCTTCCTGGTAAGTACTCTGCTAATGCTGAAAAAGATCTTGGTATTATTCCTTTGAGTACTATTCCCATGCAGAAATGGCAAGTACTTAATGTTAAACTGGTTCCTATTTATGTGCCAGATAACTCTATGGTTTATTCAATGAAAGCTAGTGGTGAATATACGGGTATTATGTTATCTTTAACTAAAGATGGCATACTTGATGGACTTAATTATAATTCAGTAGAGGATAATTTTAAAATATTTAATGATAAAACAGAGGATTTTTCTATACCTATTGATACTTATAAAAAAGAGATCAATTTGGAAGATGTTGGTTTGTTTGATAGAATGAAAGAAGTTCTAGATTCTAATTATACAGAACAGGAAATAGATGGAGTTTTAAAACGAATTTGGGATCCCATTGTGCATTACCAAAAAATGACGGATGAGGAAATAGAGCAAAAACTTGTAAAAGAAATTTTTAGGATAAGATCTGAGAGAAGAATGCTTCTGGATTTGGATAATGGTGTTAAGGATGGAAAAACTTTAGAAATTCTACTAAATAGTTTAAATAGTCTAGAAAATAAATATATAAAATTATTTGTAGGTGATACCCAAAAATCAATAATTAAAAAACAAATTTTAGTTGATATACCTAAGGAGAAAAAGAATATTCAATTATTTAATTTTTCTTCTGAAGACGGTTTAAATTCTATTGGGGGATATTCTAATAGTGCTTGTATATTAAAATTTGATAAGATAGTAATTCCTGCAAAGTTTGATAGTCTTAGTATTAATAATACTGCTGGAGTTTTTTATAGAGTTCCAGCTCAGGTTAATATGTCTCTGTATTTAGGTGCTAAAATTTTGTCTTCGTTTAATTGTACTATCCCACAGTGGGGTGTTGTAAAAATATTCCCATTGGATATAATAAAGGAAGAAAAATTAAGTATTAATTTTAGTACTAAGTATGGTTCATTAAAAAGTGTAGTTGTAAATAAATAGTTTGTTTATATTAAAAAATTTAAATAAAAAATATTTTAGGAAAATAAGATGAAGAGAAGGTGGAGTTTTTTGTATAACAATATTTTAAAGTGGAGAGTTCATCATATAAATGAATCAAATTTTGTTCTTATTTTAAGTATAATAGTGGGTATTGTTACTGGTTTAGCAGCTTTTTCTCTTAAATCTGCTATATTTTATACGCATGAGTTTTTAATTACTAGGTTGGAGATTAATACAGGTAATGTACTATTCTTCCTTTTACCATTGATTGGTATATGGCTGACACATCTTTTTATAAAATATTATGTAAAAGATGATATAGGACATGGTGTTACGAAGGTATTACATTCAATTTCGAGACAGAATAGTATAATTAAACCTCATAATAATTATACATCTATGATAGCAACTACCTTTACTATTGGTTTTGGTGGCTCTGTGGGTACTGAGGCTACAATTGTACTTACTGGTTCTTCTATAGGATCTAATTTGGCTAGATTTTTTAGAATGAATTATAAAGTAATGACTTTGATGGTTGGATGCGGCGCTGCAGGAGCTATTTCTGGTATATTTAAGGCTCCTATAACTGGAGTGTTTTTTACCTTGGAAATATTGCTATTAGATTTGACAATGGCATCGCTAATCCCTCTTATATTGACAGCAATGACTTCTTATGTTGTCAGTTTTATGTTATTGGGTAAGAGTTTATCGCTTTCCTTTCCTATTATTAATGATGTCGTTATAACCAATATACCCTATTATTTAATCCTAGGAATAATTTGTGGTGTAGGTTCTATTTATTTTATTAGAGCAAATTTAAAAATAGAAGATTTAATAAAATCTATTAAAAATCAGAATCTGCGAATTTTAATAGGTGGTTCAATTTTAGGAATATTGATATTTATTTTTCCTTCTTTATTTGGTGAGGGTTATGAAGTATTAAAGGAATTAGTTAATGGAAATACAGATATTTTAACAGAAAATTCTTATTTCTTTGCCTACAGAAGTATACCTCTGTTTTTGATAGTTTATAGTTTGGCTATTGTACTTATAAAGGTTATTGCTACTGCTTTAACCAATGGTAGTGGGGGTGTAGGTGGTACTTTTGCTCCTTGTTTGTTTATGGGTGGAATGTTAGGATTCACCATGGGATCTATTGTGAATTATACAGGCTTAATAGATTTACCCGTACCATATTTCATCTTAGCTGGAATGGCGGGAGTTATGTCAGGAGTTATGAGCTCCCCACTAACTGCAATGTTTCTTATAGCTGAGACCTCAGGAGGTTATCAATTATTACTTCCTCTTATGTTAGTTTCGGTGGTTTCTTATTTGACTGTTAAGCGTGTAGAACCACATTCAATTTATGCTCGCCGACTTGCTAAACAAGGAGAGTTGCTTACACATAATAAAGATAAGTCCATATTGACTTTAATGAAATTAAATAGGGTAATAGAGACTGATTTTAGAACTATACATGTTGATGCAACTCTTGGAGATTTAGTAAAGGAAGTTTCGTTGTCAAGTAGAAATATTTTTCCAGTGATTAATGATGATAAAACTCTTATTGGAGTTGTGATTTTAGACGATATACGTAAAATAATGTTTGATCACGATTTGTATAATAAGACAACAGTTAGAGATTTTATGATAACACCTCCTGTTATTGTAGATATACATGATAAAATGGATGTAGTTATGAAATATTTTGAGGATACTAAAGTTTGGAATCTACCTGTTGTAGAAGATGGTAAATATAAGGGTTTTATATCTAAATCTAAGATTTTCTCTACATACAGAAGGGTGTTACAACACTATTCTGACGATTAATAAATTTAACTTTAGTTATATGTGACATTAATCATAAGTGATTTATTATAATATTAAAAAACACTTAAAAGCATAGAAGTTCGTTTCTAAAAGTTAAGAAATATAGTGGCTAATATTTATCGTAAAAACACCTTCGGGATTATAGTTTTTAAGAATTAATTAACTAAGCTCAATCTAATGTAATTAAGCTTAGTTTAACAAAGAAGGTGATGCTAGAAGTATGAGAAACTTTATTTGATTTTATTTCTCTTTTGTATTTTTTCTTGAAAAAATGAAAACATAGCTATAAGTATGGCAATAAGAACTGCAAAACCTAATGCCTCAATAAATATTTTAATTGCAATAGCAAAATCATATTGTAAAAAAGCAACAGAAGTAGACATTAGAGCATATATAATAATAAGCGTAGTAATAATTTTATTTTTCTTTCTTAACTTTTTTAGAAAAAATGGAATTATAGTCATAACAACGGCAAAACTGAAGCCTTTAATAAATATTTTAATTGCAATAGTAAAATCATATTGTAAAAAAGCAACAAAAGTATACATCACAGCATACATGATAATAAATGTAGTAAAAACTTTATTTTTCATGTTGTTATATATTTAGTTAATAATTGTAAATATAATAATATTGTTTGATAATTTCAATGTTTTATCTATTTTTTTATAGAAATGATACATAATATATTGTTTAAAATTTTGTAAATAAAAAAGTTGCATTTGGTCGTTGAATCTATCCATATTGCTTAATATTTATTTGTATTCCTTAATTTTTATTATTATTTTTACTGTTTGCGATATTGTGTTTATTGGTTGATATTTTTTTAGAATTTTACGTTAAATAAATAGATATATGAAAAGTAACTCTATAATTGATACTATTGGTCGTACTCCTTTGGTCAAACTTAATCGTTTGGTAGATGGTGTAGATGCTACTGTATTGGTGAAATTAGAAAAACAAAA
>Ga0265294_10006302_pt1 | contig 14279 bp, 11 predicted proteins | sample MunlanPumphouse3_FD_192504 | JGI IMG/M metagenome (GOLD analysis project Ga0265294, IMG submission 192504) | Groundwater microbial communities from a municipal landfill in Southern Ontario, Canada - Pumphouse #3 | ecosystem: Environmental > Aquatic > Deep subsurface > Groundwater | place... | reverse complement strand
ATCCGCGTGGCGAAGAATTTGGCCATCAACCAAGTGAAGCGGAAAGCCCGGGAACTCGGGATGGTGGAGAAACTGAAGAAGTTTCCCGATACCACCGGTCCGAAGGACGGCGCACAGGCGTTGGTGGACAAAGAGACCCGCAGAGAAGTTCAGGCAGCGATCGCGGCGTTGCCTGAGAAATTCCGACTGGTCATCGTGATGAAGGAATACACTGATATGGATTACAAAGGGATAGCGTCTACGTTGCATATTTCCGAGAGCAATGTGAAGGTGAGGGTGTACCGGGCGCGCAAGATGCTGGAGGAAGCCTTGAGACCTAAACAGGAGTAGATCATGTGCGTGGATGACGAATTGTTGAACACCTATTTGGACGGTGAGCTTCAGGAACCCTGGAGGACGCAAGTCGAGCAGCACCTTGGGTACTGTAACGCTTGTAGGGGACGGCTTGCCCAGCTGAAGGCGTTGGACGAAACGATGAAAAAAGCATCTTTGTCAAACGAAGAGATTCAAGACCGTCAGGAGAAAGTGCTTTCCTATTTTGAGAAAAGCAGGTTCGGCAACAAGAAGGTTTCTTTTTTCGCGCGCAGGGTTCAGGTCCGTTTGGTTCCTGCTTTGCTGACGAGTGCAGCGGCGTTCGTCATCGTATTCATCGGTGCTTTCGTCCTCTTCGGTTCAAACAGCAAGCAGACGGAACAGATCCTTCCCGGTGTGGCGGCTCCCGTGGATAGTGCGAACGTCCGGCAAGTTTCCGAAGTCAAGCCGAAGACGCTGGATGATTACTCTCTTGAACAGATTGTGCAGTATCTCGATTCCAAAGGATATGCGGTAAAACTGGAAGTGAAGGCCGTCGAACCGATCCAACAATGAAGTTTTCTCTTTCTGTGTGAAGGCGGCGAGTGCCGCCTTTTTTCTTGCATCGATGCGGGGTGGAAGGGTATCATGCAGAAAGAGGTGACCATGAACAACATGAATTTCGAGACCGTTGCGCTAGATGAGACAACGGGATCGTTGCTGATTTGCGACCAGACAAAGCTTCCCGGAGAGGTGGCGTTTCTTAGGCTGACCAAGGATACGGACATTTGGAATGCCATTTATCTCCTGCAGGTGCGCGGGGCTCCCGCTATCGGCGTAGCGGCGGCCATCGGACTGTGGGTGGTCACAAAAGAATATCCGGGGACGGATTTTAATGGATTCTATCGATTTTTCTCCAAGGAGAAAACGTATCTCGCCAGTGCGCGCCCGACTGCGGTGAATCTTTCTTGGGCTCTTGAGCGGATGGACAGGGTTTGTCTTGCAGGGAAGAGCGAATCGGTGGAGGCCATCAAAAAAATCCTGCACGACGAATGCGTTCGAATCCGCGAGGAGGATGTCGCCGTCTGTCGTTCCATCGGAGAATACGGTCTGACGTTGATCAAGGACGGAGACGGGCTTCTTACCCATTGTAACGCCGGCCGACTTGCCACGGTGAAATACGGAACGGCGACCGCGCCGATGTATCTCGGAGCGGAGAAGGGGATGCGCTTGCATATTTACGCCGATGAGACGAGACCGTTGCTGCAGGGAGCCCGACTGACCGCTTTTGAGCTTCATGAGGCGGGGCTTGACGTTACGCTGGAATGCGACAATATGTCGGCAAGCGCCATGCGGGCCGGAAAGATCAATGCCGTATTCGTCGGATGCGATCGTGTTGCGGCAAATGGGGATTTCGCAAATAAAATCGGCACTTCCATGGTTGCGCTGGCTGCCAAGAGGTACGGTGTTCCTTTCTACTGTTGCGCACCGACGTCCACCATTGACTTGGCTACGTCCGACGGATCGAAGATTCCCATCGAGCAACGTCCTGCGGACGAAGTGACCACAATGTGGTACGCCCGTCGAATGGCTCCGGAAGGCATCGGTGTGTACAATCCGAGTTTCGATGTGACCGATCACGATCTGGTCACGGCATTCGTTACCGAAAAGGGGATCGCACGGCCTCCGTTCGATCGTTCGCTTCCTTTGATGGTAGGTCGGCCATAGTTGCAGTCACCGCATGATTCTGCTAGTATTGAGGGCATTCATCGGGAGGCATCGGAGTGAATTCGGTTGAGTTGGCGAAAGCCTATGACCCCAAGGAATTTGAGGCGAGAATTTATCAGCAATGGAAAGAAGATGGTTTGTTTCGTCCTTGCGAACAGGGCGTGGGCAAGCCTTATACCATCGTCATGCCTCCTCCGAATGTCACCGGCATCCTCCATATGGGGCACGGGCTCAACAATTCGCTTCAGGATATCCTTATCAGATATCATCGAATGACCGGACGGAGTACTTTGTGGGTGCCGGGAACCGACCATGCAGGAATTGCGACGCAGAACATTGTCGAGCGGATGCTTGCCAAGGAAGGACTGCGACGGCAGGACATCGGACGCGAGGCGTTTCTCAAACGAACATGGGCAGTGAAGGAGAAGCATCACGACATCATTACCCACCAGCTTGAGGTGATCGGGTGCAGCTGTGATTGGAGTCATGAGCGCTTTACGATGGACGAAGGGCTTTCCCGTGCCGTCAGGGAGGCGTTCGTTACGTTGTACGAGCGCGGTCTGATTTACAAGGGAGAGTATTTGATCAATTACTGTCCCCATTGCCAGACGGCGTTGGCCGACGACGAAGTGGAATACCAATCGATGAAGGGAAGCATGTGGGACATCAAGTACCCGTACGCCGACGGATCCGGGTTCATTACCGTCGCGACAACCAGACCCGAGACGATGTTCGGGGACACAGCGGTCGCCGTGCATCCGGACGACGAGCGGTACAAGGCGGTTGTGGGAAAGAAGCTTCACCTTCCGCTGACCGACAGGGATATCCCCATCATTGCGGACTCGTTCGTCGACATGAGTTTCGGAACGGGTATGGTGAAGATTACGCCCGCGCACGATCCCAACGATTATCAATGCGGCAAGCGGCACGGTCTGGAGGCGATTAATGTCCTTAATCCGGATGGCACGCTGAACGACAATTGCCCCCCCAAGTATCGGAACATTTCCGCCGTTGAAGCTAGAAAACTGGTCGTCCAAGATCTGAAGGATCTTGGCTTGTTGATCAAGGAAACGCCCCATCAGCATGACGTGGGTACCTGTTACCGTTGCCACACCGTCGTCGAGCCATATCTCTCCAAACAGTGGTTCGTCAAGATGGACGGGATGGCGAAAAAAGCCCTGGACGCATGGAAGCGCGGCGAAATCACTTTCTATCCCAAACGGTGGGAGAACACCTACAGCCATTGGTTGGAAAACATCCACGATTGGTGCATTTCCCGCCAGTTGTGGTGGGGGCATCGCATTCCCGTGTGGTACTGCAAGGACTGCGGCGAAATGATCGTCTCCCGTACCGATCCTGCAACATGTCCGAAGTGCCATTCCCATAATTTGGAGCAGGACAACGAAGTGCTGGATACATGGTTCTCTTCCTGGCTTTGGCCGTTTTCCACTCTCGGTTGGCCCGATGAGACACCGGATTTGAAAAAATTCTTTCCGACCGATGCGTTGGTCTCCGGATACGACATCATCTTTTTCTGGATTTCACGGATGATCATGGCAAGTCTGGAGTTCACCGGGAAGGTGCCGTTCCATGACGTCTACGTCACCGGACTCGTCCGCGACAGACAGGGGCGGAAGATGTCGAAGAGTTTGGGCAATGGCATCGATCCGATCGAAGTGGTCAACCGTTTCGGAGCTGACGCGATGAAGTTCACCCTCGCCTATATGGCCACTCAGGGGCAGGACATCAAGATCGACATGGAGAGTTTCAATCTTGGTTCCCGGTTTGCCAATAAGATTTGGAATGCATCGCGGTTCCTTCTGATGAACCTTGAGGGAACCAAAATGTTGGACGTCAAAGAGATCAAGTTGCGTACGATGGACAAGTGGATCTATCATAAGTTCAATCAAGCGGTGAAGAACGTTACCGATGCGATTGACGCATACCGGTTCAACGACGCGGCGCAGGCGTGCTATGATTTCTTCTGGAACGATTTCTGTGATTGGTACATCGAATACAGCAAGCAAGGGTTGTATAGCAACGATCCCGATGAGAAAAACAGGACGGTGACGCTTTTGCTTGATTTGCTTTCCGAATCGTTGAAGCTGATGCATCCGTTCGTAAGCTTCGTTACCGAGGAAATCTACGACAAGTTGCCCGGTTCGGAAGGGCATCTCATCACGCAGCGGTACCCGGTTTATCAGGAGGAGCGAAACCATCCCGATGAAGCGCTTCTTGTGAGTCGCGGGCAAGAGGCGGTCGCCGCCATCCGCGCCGCGCGCAACGAGCTGTCCATTCCCGTGGACAAGAAGGTTCGTATTGTGATCAAGCCGGATTCCGGATTTATCGCGACGGATTTCTTTTTGGAAGAGAAATCCCTCATCGCCGCGTTCGTCAATGCCAGTGACCTTGTTGTCGATGCGGAGCGGAAGGCTGACGTGAAGGGAACGTTCCCCGTCGCGGGGACGGGGTATGCATCCTATCTGTTCGTTCGGGAGGCAGTGGATGTGGCGAAAGAGATCGACAAACTTTCCTCGGAACTTTCCAAAAACCAGCAATTCCTCGAACAGACAATGAAGAAACTGGGGAATCCGCAATTCATGGGACATGCTAAGTCGGAAGCGATTGAGAAGGAACAGGGCAAGAAAGTGGAATTTGAGGAGAAAATCTCCAAAGCGAACGCTCACCTGAAGCTTTTGAAAAGTTTGGAATGACAGGACGAGCACACACCGGTTTTCCTTTTTGCCGGTTGCGCGTAGAAGACGAAACCATGAAATATCTGGTGGGGACGTGCGGTTTTTCCTACCCTGAGTGGAAAGGCGTGTTCTATCCTCCGCATCTCCGCTCCGATGCGTTTCTGGCGTTCTATGCGTCGGTGTTCCCTGCCGTGGAGATAGACAGCACCTTCTACCGCATGCCTACCCGGGAGTGGATGCGTGATCTGAGAAACCGGAGCGGATGTGACCTTCTGTTCTCCGTAAAGGCTCCTCTGCTTCTGACCCACCGGATAGGTGATTGGGAAAAAGATGCCTGCCTGTTTCGTGCCGCCATCGAACCTCTTTTAGAGACATCTTCCCTTTCGGCGGTACTGTTCCAGTTTCCCCAGAGTTTCCACTACACGCCCGAAAACCGCATCTATCTGTCCCGCTTGCTTGCCTTGTTTCCTGATTTTCCTTCCGTCGTGGAATTTCGAAGCGGAATGTGGATGCGTCAGCGCGTATACGAGGGATTGGCTGAGCGGAAAGCGGGTATCTGTATGAGCGACATGCCGTCCATGAGAGGGGTGCCTGTCTTTGATTCGGTAGTGACCGGAACCATCGGGTACGTTCGTTTTCACGGTCGAAACGCAGCGGCGTGGTATGGTGGGGATAGGGCTGCGAGGTATGATTATCTGTACGACGATACAGAGCTTGCTTCCTTTGTTTCGCGCATCCGTGAGATGGGAAAGAGAGCGGAGACGGTCCATCTGTTTTTTAACAACCATCCCCAAGGGAAAGCGACGATTAATGCACGGACGATGATGGATTTGCTACGGAAGCCGTAAACGAGAAAAGGCAGCCGGTAGGCTGCCTTTTCCAAACCCACTGGATAAAATCCCGTTACTTCGTCGCTTCCTTCGCGTCCTGGATTTCTTTTCTGCGTTCCTTGCAGAGCTTGGCGATTTCCGCGAGAGCCTTGCGCGCCCTAGCCGCTGAAACCTTTACGCCTTTTTCAGTGAATTTCGCGTTTTCCGCTAAATACGCCTCATACTGTTGCGTAAGCTGTTCGTGAACTGTCATCTCAACCTCCAATGGTTAACGTTTCTGAATTCATTGTATCATTGATTTGCCCACATGCAAGCAGGAAAACCGCATTTGAAGCGAAAAAACACGTTTTTTTCATGGAATGGCATTGTTTTCAGGAGATTTTCCTTCCTCGCCAGACGAATCCTTTTCCGGAAATCCTCCGATAGCATCCGTGGAAGAACATAATGATAATGTTGATGAAGCAAAACGGTCCCATCAGGGGGATAGGAAATTTGAAGCCTTGATACACCGTCACGATAGTGTACGCAAACCAAAAAAGAAGACTCGATATTGTCAGAAACAATGCGTCGGAAGAGCAAGTGACGATCAATGCGACGATGCCCACGAACGGTGCCACGCAGATTGCGCCGATGGCAACCACGGCAAGAAGCAGTAGGTAAAACATTTTTGCGGACGGTACAACTGCGCCGATAAGGCTTCGCTCGATGCCGTGAAACCCCTCCCAGTAGGAAGTATACATCTGGCAGGTGACGGCGCGCTTCATATCGCAGAACAGTTGTTTATATCCGCGGGAAACAAACAGTCTGGCAAGAGACACGTCGTCACAGATCTCGTTTTTGATCGTCTCCATGCCGCCGACGTCGATCATTGCCTTTCGTTCCGTCATTACGTATTGCCCGATTGCCATCGCATAAAAACGTTTCTGGATGTTGTTTTGAATCGGGATGGGAACAAACAACATCGTATTCAGCGCCATTGTCGCGATGATGCATCCGACGATTGCATTCCTGCTGGTTTCCTTCGGATATCCGCTGAGGAACTTCGCATGATAGGTGATGATGAGATCGACGCCCTGACGTATCGAGCCGGGGTTGTGGATCGTATCTGCGTCGGTCAGCAAAAGATATTCTCCCGTCGCGTGGGGAAGCATCTGCTGGATGGCGTGGTTCTTTCCTTTCCACCCTTCGGGAAGCGGATCCCCGTGAATCAACGTGATTCTGGAATCTTCTTTTTGCAGGCGTTCAACGATTGCCGCGGTGTCGTCGGTGCTCTTGTCGTCCAATACAAGGATTTCATAGTCGGGATAATTCTGGGCCATCAAAGACCGTACGCATTTCTCGATGTGGTCGTGCTCGTTACGGGCGGGGACCAGTACGGATACTTTCGGTCTCTTGTCCTGCTTGTGGGATCGATGATCCATCACCGTCATCGAGATGACATTCATCAGGGATATCGTCAAGGCATACACAGCCATAATGGACATGATGATCGCATAATAATACATCTGTTACTCCCAATCATCAGTTACCGGGACTGATTCTTCCTTCGCAGGATCGACCCAGCGTGCACTGGTTTGTCCGTCTGCAAGTATTGTACCTTACCATGGTCTACTTGGTCAACATAATCGAACGAACTGTCGAGTAACGTATAAGAGTCGTCTGAAATGTTGGGGGATGACGGATCGACATATTCCAACATCTGCCCCATTTTGATCTGATTGCGCAGATCGAGGCTCCAGATTCCCGGTTTCACTTCTTCCAAAAGATATCCGAGGAACAGCCAGTCCCGCTGGTATCCTTCCTCGGTGATCGCCGAAAGCGGTCCGTCACCGTAAAAGAAACCCGTACAGTACTCTCGGTGACTGAATGCAAAAAGATCCCCGCGATACTCTTTCCACCTGGGGTCTTTGTCCAACGCCTTGCGGTATGCGCGGGTGACCAATCCCACGTAGTACCCCGATTTCATCCGTCCCTCAATCTTCATCGAATCCACACCGGCGTCGATAAGATCCTGGAGATGATCGATCATGCAAAGGTCTTTGGAGGAAAGAATCGTAGTATATCCGTCTTGTTCGCCGATGGGATAGTATTCGCCCGGTCGTTTCTCTTCGGTGAGTGCATAGTTCCACCTGCAGGTATGAGTGCAGTCCCCTTGGTTGGAAGAGCGTCCCGCCAATGCGGAAGAGAGCAGACAGCGACCGGAATAGGCCATACACATCGCTCCGTGTACGAATACTTCAAGCTTGAGATCGGGAACGGAATCTTTGATTCTCCTGATGTCGGCGATCGGGGTTTCTCTTCCTAAAATGATGCGGGTAAAACCGAGAGAACGGTACAGTTTCGCACTTTCGCTGTTGGTACACGAAGCTTGTGTGGAGAGATGAAGTTCCACCTCGTCGCCAAAGGTATTCCGCAGGATGTCGACGCATCCCATGTCGCTGATGATAAATGCATCGAACGGCCATTGCCTGATGCGCGGCATTTGTCGTTTCAACTCATCCATTTGATCTTCGTGAAACAGAATATTCAGTGTGCAGTACAGTTTCTTCCCATATCTTGCCTTCAATGTTCTCACCGCTTCCAGGTCGGCCTCGGTGAAGTTGTCCGCATTGGCCCGGAGCGAAAAACTCTCCAGGCCGATGTATGCGGCATCCGCGCCGTAAGCGTAAGCGACCTTGAGTTTCTCAAGATTACCCGCAGGGGCGAGCAACTCAACCACGGATTGCCTCCGCCACTGCCTTTCCGACGGCGACGGCGAGATCCTTGATTTCGTTTTGTTCGCTTTCGTTTGGTCCGACCTTAGCCATCGGAAGTCGTTTGGCATCATCGGGGAACGCGTAAGAGAGCACTTCCTCAATGGTGGACACCGGGTGGAATCTGATGTTTTTCTTCACCTCTTCGTCCAGCTTGTCCAGATCTCTCTGGTTGAATTTGGGGTAAAGGATCGTCTTCACCTTGTTTCGTTTCGCTGCAAGGATTTTCTCTTTCAAGCCACCGATGGGCATCACTTTACCTTTTAGGGTAAGCTCACCTGTCATGGCGAGATCCGGAGCTTCCGTCTGACCGGTGATCAACGAATACAGCGCGACAGTCATCGTAACGCCTGCCGACGGCCCGTCCTTCGGCGTTGCCCCCTCAGGGACATGCAGATGAACATTGTTGTTGGCGAACCACGATTCGGCGATCTTATGTTCTTTTGCATGTGCCTTAATCCACGTATAAGCGATATTCACCGATTCCTGCATTACGCTGCCGAGTTGCCCCGTCAGTTTCAGATCTCCCTTGCCGGGAGTGTTTTGCGCCTCTATCAGGAGTGTGTCACCGCCCATACTCGTCCATGCAAGGCCGAGAGCCGTGCCCACCTTATCCGCCTTGAGAATCTCGTCCTGAGTGAAGATCGGTTGGCCGAGGAACTCAACGAGGTTCTTCGCGTCGACGACGATCGGCAGGTTCTCCGCTTTCTTTTCCTCAATCCTCAACGCGACTTTCCGATTGATTTTGTCCAACGACTTCTCAAAATGACGGACTCCTGCTTCACGGCAGTACTCTTCGGCGATCTTCAAAAGCGTTGAGGTGGGATACTTGACTTCTTTCTCCGTCAATCCGTGCTTTTTCAACGATTTGGGGATCAAATACTTCTTGCTGATAGCCAACTTCTCGTCGCTGGTATACCCGCTCATTTCGATGATTTCCATACGGTCAAGCAACGGAGCCGGTACCGTCTCGAGCGTGTTGCAGGTGCAGATGAACAACACTTCGGAAACATCGAACGCGAGATCCAGGTAATTGTCCCTGAAGGAGGTGTTTTGTTCCGGATCGAGCACCTCAAGTAATGCGGAGGCAGGATCCCCTTGGTAGGAGACTCCCATCTTGTCGATTTCGTCGATCAGGAAGACGGGGTTTTTCACTTTGGTGATTTTCAGCCCTTGGATGATCTTGCCCGGCATCGCACCGATGTACGTCCTGCGGTGCCCTTTGATCTCCGCTTCGTCGTTCATGCCACCCACGGAGAAACGGAAATACTGTTTCTTCAACGCATGTGCGATGGAAATGCCGACGCTGGTTTTACCTACTCCCGGAGGGCCGACCAAACAGATGATGGCTCCTTTCGTGTCGCCTTTCTTTTTCCTGACGGCGAGGAATTCGAGGATACGGTCCTTGACATCCTTCATGCCGTAGTGGTCTCTCTGCAACACTTTTCTGGCGCTCTCGATGGAGAAATTCTCCGGTTTCGGTTCGTTCCAGGGAAGGTCGGCGATGGTTTCGAGATACGTCTGACTGATGGAATACTCGGGGCTGCTCGGTTCCATCCCCTCAAGCCGCTTCAATTCCCGTTCCACGGTTTCCTTCGCTTCGTCGGGCAGGGACAGCGAAGCGAATTTCTTCTTCAACCTCGCGAGCAATTCCGTTTTCGGATTGGTTGTCATCCCCAATTCCTGCTGGATGGACTTCAACTCTTCCCGGAGGAAGTACTCCCGCTGGTTCTTTTCGATTTTCTGGTTGACCCTAGCCTGGATCTTTTCCTGAACATCGGCGATATCCTGTTCATCCTTGATGAACACGAGGACCTTTTCGATCCTGCGCCTGACGACGACCGTCTCCAATACGTCCTGCTGTTTCTTCCTGTCCACGTTGAGGATGCTGGCGATGAAGTCGGCCAGTTTTCCCGGATGGTCGATGTTGACCATATTGAGTCGCATTTCTTCACTGAACAAACGGTTGTTTTTGGTCAGTTGTTTCATCTCGCTGACCAAAAGTCGCGTCCAGGCACGCAATTCCTCGGGTTCGTCCTCAATATCCTCAAGGTAGGTGACGCTGGCGACAAGATACGGACCGGATGGATAGTACTCCGCAACTTTGAAGCGTTTGAGCGTACTGATGAATACCGATTCGCCGCCTTCTGGCAACTTGATCCGCTTGACCACCTTTGCGACGGTCCCCACTTCGTACATGTCAGTCGGAGTGAGCTGCCCTTCCTTCGCCTCGGGGGAACGGGTAAGCAACAGGCCGAGGAAACCGCCGTGTTTGGTGGCTTGGTTGATGATATCGATGTCTTGGGCGTCGGAAAGCATCAGTGGGGTGAACAACCCCGGGAAAACGGGATTTCCGACAACCGGCAGGATAAACAAATTATTTGGGAGCATTTGCTCCAATGGCATCAGTTCTTGTTCTGGCATATTCTCTCTCTCTTCGCCTGTAAAGTACTTAACTTTCCTTGGAAAGTGAAGCGTCTTTCTTGAGCCACCGGACACCCCAGTAACAGAAAGGCGTGTCCGCCAGTGCGAAAAACACTTTGAAGATCCAGTACGGGATGACCAGCGAGAAGACGAACGGCGCGGTATACCGTTCGTTGTATCGCCAGAAGGCGAGGAACATGAAGACGTTGGTATCGACGAATTGGCTGATAATCGTGGCGACATTGTTCCTGATCCACAGCTTGTTTCCCTTGCTCCATTTTCGGATGCGGAAGAAAAGGCGCACATCGAGGTTCTGGCTGATGACGAAGGAAATCAGGCTGGCAAGCGTCATCCGCAGAGAGGATCCGAACACTTCCTCGTACGCTTGCTGCATCCCCCATGTCTTGTTAGGCGGCAGTTTGATGCACAGGACCATGAAAAGGAACAGGAACACCAGCATCAACTCGGCGAACCTGACAAACAATATGGCCCGTTCCTTTCCGCACACCTCACCCTCGATGTCGGTGATCAGGAACATCACCGGCATAAAGAAAATTCCGACGGAAACGCGAACGCCGAACAATGTCGTGATTTTTCCACCCAAAGTGTTGGCCATCACCATGAACGACACGTACAGCGACAGGAGAAACCATTCTTTTTTGCTGGTATTCATAGTGCCACAGGGTAACGTAAATCCGAAACAAAGGGAAGGGAGTTTTCCCTTATGGCAAGAAGTATCCCGATGGATTTCTGTTGCATTTTGTTGCAGACATGCTATCATACAAATACGTTCGTGACGAGTAAGGAAGGAGCGTATGGATGGAAGATTGATCGTCATCGCCATCGGGGGAAACTCACTTATCGAGGATCCGAAACATGTTTCTGTTTCGGCTCAGTATGAAGCGGCGCGGAAGACGGCGAGCCACATTGTCCGTCTTATCGATAAGGGAAATCGCGTGGTAATAGTCCACGGCAACGGACCGCAGGTTGGGTACATTCTGCTCCGTGCAGAATACTCGCGCGCGATTCTCCACACCGTTCCGCTGGATTCCTGCGTTGCCGACACACAGGGAGCCATCGGATACAATCTTCAGATGGCGTTGGACAACGAATTCCGGAAGATTGGGAAACAACCCGCCGTAGCGACCGTCGTGACACAGGTCGAGGTTTCCGACGCTGACCCGTCGTTCCAGCGACCGACCAAACCGATCGGAAGTTTCTTCTCCAAGGAGGACGCGGATTATCACGCCTTGCACGATGGCTGGACTGTAATGGAAGACGCCGGCCGGGGATATCGCCGTGTAGTCCCTTCTCCGAACCCCATGGCCATCGTGGAGATCGAAACGATCAGGACCTTGGTTCGCGACAAAGTGGTTGTCATCGCCGCAGGCGGCGGAGGCATTCCTGTCGTCCGCGACGCTCAGGGGATGCTTTCCGGACGGGAAGCGGTCATTGACAAAGACCTTGCGGCATCCCTTCTGGCGAGACAACTCGACGCCGATTTGTTCATCATTTCCACTGCCGTCGCGAAGGTCTGCCTGGATTATGGGAAACCGACGCAACGGACGTTGGATTCGATGACGCTCGCAGAGGCGGAACAGTATACAGCGGAAGGGCAGTTTGCCCCCGGCTCGATGTTGCCGAAAATTCAGGCGATGACGGGTTTTGTCTCCATGACGGGAAAAGAGGGCGTCATCACTGATCCGGACCACCTTGAGGAGGCGGTTTCAGGAACACAAGGAACGCATATTGTCCTCTGATGGATGGAGATTCAAGGATCGCAGGAGCGTTGTCGTTACGATTTGCGTCATCGTTTCGCTTCTCGCCGCGTTCTCTTGGGCCGAGTATGAGATGAAGAAAAACGCGCTCGAAGAAGCAACGAGCGAGGTGCGTTTCGCGTTGGACAACGTCGTCACTGTGATGGACCAGCGGTTCCTGTATGCCGAAAAGTTGTGCAAGGTGATCGACGAACCGGATCTGACGCGGGAGGTGGATGCTTCCATTGCGTTTTATCGTTCGGATTCCCGAAATCCTTCGGTGATGGGACGCGCGTACAATAATCTCGACGTAGCGCTTGCACGTCTTCAGCGTTCTGTATTCCAAAGTCCGCGGTATCTCGAATACCAACCGTATTTCGAAAAACTCTCGGACATCGAGGCCGAATTAGGCAAACCCGTCTCCGACTACGAGACGAAAGCTCGTGTGTACAACGCGACGATCACGCAACGGGGTTGGGGCCGTCGTTTGGCAGAGAAGCGTCGTCTTGTTCCTATGGCTTTTCTCTCCGTTTCCTCTGCGTTGGAAAATCGGCCTTGACGAAACCGGTAAGATAATAAGGAAGGACGAGAAGGATCGTCTGTATATTGTCCTGCGAAAACAGGGTGGGGAACAACCCTTTCAGGATGACGAGCGCGACGGCAAGGTACGCCTCTCCCCTGAGCATGCCCGCCGTCCGGGACGGATGGCGGAATATCCAGAATGCACCGAGCAACAAAAGCGGATTGACGAGCAGAAGAGACTCGTTGAACCATGTGACGTCCAGATCGGAGAAACAAACTGCGTAGAAGAGGATCAAGCCACAGAGTCCCAGAATGAGCGATATGAGGAAATTACACGTTTTCCATATACCGATCCACTGTTTTTTCCAGACCAGCAGGCAAAAAAGTGCGAGCGATAAGCCGAATACGAAGGCCTGCAAGTCGTTGGAGACGGGATGTCCGCTCGTTTTTATGGGTATCTTCTCGTAATCTTGTTCTTGGTAAACGATGCGAGTCGCATGGAGCGGTTCGTATCGCATGAGTGCGTCCCCAAGCCGTTGCGGGAGAAACATTTCCTCCCACAGGCTTACCCGATGGTCAATCTCCGGACCCTGAAGGAAATTGAGGAACCAGTCGGTAAAAAAATGATGACCGAGGGAACGCTCAGCCCACGAGCGGTAAGTTCCTTCAAGGTCCTGTTTCTTTGCCCATTTTTGAAATTCCCCATTGGTGGCGGCGTCAACAATGTCCCTAAGGCGGGTAGCGCAATTGTCTTTGTAGAAATGGTACAGATAGGTGTTGTTTTCCTCCAATGCGTTGCGCTTGAGGAATTCCATGATCTGGTATTTCGCCTGGGGGCTCAGCTCAAGCCGGTATTCGGTGACACTCCTTCCTCCCTCCATTTCCAGGTTTGTCCTCCAGTCGGCGTCCGTCGCCCAGATGTTGTACAGCATGCGGCCACGGAGGAAATTCCAGTAAAACCCCTTCTTCGAGTTGTCAAAAATCCCATAGTCGTACATGATGGAATGTCCGCCCGGCTGGCTCACCACGATGGCCGCGTGTCCGAACCAGGAATACAAAGGATTTTCCGGTCCCATGATGACGATGGAAATGTTCGCTTTTTCCGCCCAAGTCTCGATGTTTTCGGGAAGCGGCGACGCAAAATCATATTTTGCAAGTTCTTTTCTGCTGTCGAATGGTTGAGTGATATCCGGGCCTTTGATGCTCATCGCGCAAAGGAACGGGAGAGAGAAAATCACGCAGAGAAATGGGATAATGCGTTTCATCCACACCAGCATA
>Ga0265294_10006301_pt1 | contig 14281 bp, 14 predicted proteins | sample MunlanPumphouse3_FD_192504 | JGI IMG/M metagenome (GOLD analysis project Ga0265294, IMG submission 192504) | Groundwater microbial communities from a municipal landfill in Southern Ontario, Canada - Pumphouse #3 | ecosystem: Environmental > Aquatic > Deep subsurface > Groundwater | place... | reverse complement strand
TTAAGTTGTAACTGCAGATTTAGGATTTAAGTTTTAGGTTTTAGGTAAATACCGAATAGGACGGCGGGTTTGGGTTCATGAGTTATAATTCATTTGAGAAACTTGATGTGTGGAAGAGATCGTGCAGAGTTGCGGTACGAATGTACGAACTATTGCGTGACTGTCGGGATTACGGACTCAAGGATCAAATGACGAGAGCGGCTGTTTCGATAGCTTCAAATATTGCCGAAGGTGCAGAACGAGACAGCAAAAAAGAGTACATACACTTCCTGCATATTGCCAAAGGATCTGCGGCAGAACTTCAAACCCAAGTTTATATCGCTCATCGTATCGGCATTATCGATAAAGATCTGGAACACGAATTGATTGAAGAACTGAAAGTTATTTCTAAACAACTTCATGCATTAGTGAAATCATTGTCTTGAATTTTTTACTTAAAACCTAAAACCTAAATCCTAAAACTGTTTTTACCCAAAGGATCTGCGGCAGAACTTCGAACTCAAGTGTATATCGCCAATCGTATTGGCATTCTGTGTAAAGATTTTGAGCAAGAAATAATCGAAGAATTGAAGGTAATTTCTAAGCAGCTTCATGCCCTAATCAAATCATTGTCTTGAAGTTGTTTCTTAAATCCTAAAACTTAAATCCTAAAACTGTTTCTACGAATCAAATCATTGTCTTGAAGTTGTTACTTAAATCCTAAATCTTAAAACCTAAAACTGTTTCTACGAATCAAATCATTGTGTTGAAGTTGTTACTTAAATCCTAAATCTTAAAACCTAAAACTGTTTCTACGAATCAAATCATTGTCTTGAAGTTGTTTCTTAAATCCTAAATCTTAAAACCTAAAACTGTTTCTACGAATCAAATCATTGTGTTGAAGTTGTTACTTAAATCCTAAATCTTAAAACCTAAAACTGTTTCTACGAATCAAATCATTGTATTGAAGTCGTTTCTTAAATCCTAAAACTGTCTTTCCCTTAAATCCTAAAACCTAAATCTTAAAACTGTTTTAACTCCTTTGTCGAGAAGATCAGAAAGCAAATGGGGTTCACTTCAAAGCTTCCGGATGACAGCCCCGCTATACGTGAAGATCTGGCTGATTATGGTGACCAGATTCCAGCGAATGCGTTGGAATGGGATGTCAGTTTTTGAGTTTTTATCTTTGATATCGGATGGATAGGTGTCGAAAAGGGCTGTTTTGGGCGGAGAGGGTGCATTCTAACGCCGAAAAAAGGCTGTTTTTAATGATGAAAACTAATAAAATCAAACACTTCCTGGTCACAGTGACCCAGTCATAGTACTGCTCTTCTGATTGGAATGATTGTTTCGCTTCTGCTGGTTGTTCTGTTTCTTTGGTATGTAGTCCGATTTATATATCGAAAGATGGAAAAATCAGTATTTTTGGAGGAAACTATGAAAACAATCAATGCTTTTGCTAGCATTTTAACGGTGGGGAATGCGCTCCTGGGGCGGATGGAATATTTATTCCTGGACTGTTGAGGAAGGAGTTTAGATCCTGATAACTGCTCCGATTAAAATATGGAAGTGAGCGCATGGGGGTTCAACTCCCCCTCGCCCCACCTTTTGCTGTTTTTTCCCTAAAACCTAACACCTAAAACCTAAAACCGTATTTACCTATGAAAGGCATACTCCTAGCCGGTGGCTCCGGCACTCGTCTTTACCCCCTGACTCTCGCTGGCTCAAAACAGCTTTTGCCTGTTTACGACAAGCCCATGATCTATTATCCCCTATCCACCCTCATGCTGGCCGGGATCAGGGATATTTTGCTTATTTCTACGGCAGAGGATCTGCCGCGATTCCGGCGTTTGCTGAAAGATGGGTCGCAGTGGGGCATTTCCATTTCCTATATTGAGCAGCCCAAACCCGAAGGGTTGGCTCAGGCCTTTGTTCTGGGGGCGGATTTTATTGGGGATGACTCGGTTTGTCTTATCCTGGGGGACAATCTGTTTTACGGTCAGGGGTTTCAGCCGGTATTGCAGAAGTGTACGCAGATGGAGAAAGGCGGCATTGTTTTCGGGTATTGGGTGAGCGATCCCCACAGGTATGGGGTGGTGGATTTCGACGAGCATGGTCGGGTGCTGAGCATTGAGGAAAAGCCCGAACAGCCCAAATCAAATTTCGCTGTGCCCGGGCTTTATTTCTACGATAATTCCGTAGTGGACATTGCCCGATCCATCAAACCCTCGCATCGGGGGGAATTGGAGATCACGGACGTTAATAACGTGTACCTGGCAAACGGGTCCCTTAAGGTTCAACTCCTTGGTCGCGGTTTTGCCTGGCTGGATACCGGGACTCACGAATCCCTTATGGAAGCCGGAGCCTTTATCGAGACCATCGAGAAGCGGCAGGGGCTCAAAGTTGGGTGTGTGGAAGAAGTGGCGTTTAGGAAGGATTTTATATCTCAGGATCAGCTGGTTACGTTGGCTGGACCTCTCGTCAAAAGTGGATATGGCGAGTATCTGATGCAGGTTGTGGATCAGCAAAATCGTTCGATCTACAGTCATATGGAGCTTGTTCATGGAAAAATTTGATACGCCGATTATGGTTACCAAGCCTTTTATGCCCCCCTACGATGAATTTTGCGAGGGGCTTAAGGAAATCTGGGAAAACCACTGGTTGACTAACAGCGGCCCTATACTGCGTCGCTATCAGAATGAACTTAAAACCTATTGCGAAGCCGACAATCTTTGCCTGTTCAGCAACGGGACGCTGGCTTTGCAGATTGCATTGCAGGGAATGGGGATCAGCGGGGAAGTGATCACCACCCCGTTCACCTTTGTAGCCACCACGCATTCCTTGTATTGGAACAAAATCCGCCCGGTGTTCTGCGATATTGAGCCCGACTATTACACACTGGACCCGGCCAAAGTTGAAGAGTTGATCACCCCCTGGACCACCGCCATTCTGGCCGTCCATGTCTTTGGAAGACCGTGCAACCTGGAAGCCCTGGCCGATATCGCCAAACGCCATCATCTGGCCCTTATCTACGATGCCGCCCACGCCTTCGGTGTCCGGGTCAATGGGGAACCCATCGGTAATTACGGCGATCTGAGCATGTTCAGTTTCCACGCCACCAAACTCTACCATTCCATTGAAGGGGGCATGCTCACCTTCAAAGATCCCGGCCTCTGCCAGACCTTCAATTATCTCAAAAATTTTGGATTCAAAAACGAAATAGAAGTGGTCATGCCCGGCACCAATGCCAAGATGAACGAGATGCAGGCCCTTATGGGATCTGTGATGCTCAGGCACATGGATGATCTGATGGCTAAACGAAAACGGGTCTATGAAATCTACAAGGAAAGACTGGGAGATGTACCCGGAATATCATTCAGCCCCGATCCTGCATCAAATATTGAATATAATTATGCGTATGTTCCTATACTGATAGATGAAAAAGAATTCGGCATGAGTCGGGATGCGCTGTATGGGAAACTCAAGGAATATAATGTCTTCGCCCGAAGATATTTTTATCCCTTGCTGAATGAGTTTGCGTGCTACCAATCTGTACCGGTTTCAAAGCCTTTGACCGTAGCCACAGCGGTTGCTGAAAAAGTTTTGACCGTGCCGACGTATATGGATTTGGCGGAGGATGATGTGAATAAGATTTGTGATATTATTGGCTCGTTAAGCCGTACTTAGCAATATGAAAATCTTAGATTTAAAAGAAAGTAATTTAACAGCAGATGAATTAATCGCCTTGATGACCTTGGTTGGGAATGAACTTCCAGAACCGTTATCAATGCGTGTTGATATCCCCGCTTATCTTGAAAAAATCACGAATAACGGTGAATGTTATATTTTAATCGATAGCAAACAAGGGCCCGCTGGCTTTATTGGCTTCTACACAAATGACAAGAAAAATCGCAAAGCTTATCTTTCTATTATAAGTATTCTTCCTCATTTTCAGGGAAAGGGATACGGAAAGAAACTCATGGAATTGATGATTTCAAAGTGTGTTGAAATGGGGATGATAGATATTTCATTAGAAGTTCAGTCTACAAATATTAAGGCCATTAATTGTTATAAAAAATTTGGATTTAATAATGTAGCAATTAAGGCTGATAAAATTGTAATGTGTAAAAATATATGAAAAAGCCAGATACCGAAGTATTAGATTTTAAACTGAAGAATATAAATTTAAAGATTAAACGAGATGACCTCTATCCTTTAGTAGGAGGTGGAAGTAAGGCCCGGAAGATTCTATATATTTTAAATTATGCTATTAAAAAAGGTTATAATGCTTTTGTTACAAATGGGGGTATTCAGTCTAATCATGCTAGAGCGGCAGCTTTAATCACATCTCGTGGTGGGATTAAATGCTCTCTCGTATTGCATGATGAAAATCCAGAATCACAACACAAGTTAGCAGGTAATTTGATGTTGATGAAGATGGCTGGCGCAGACATTCGTTTTTGTCATTTATCAGAGCTTGCTGTTGTTATGGATGAGGAAATGGCGCGATTGAAGGAGCAGGGTTACAATCCTCTTTATATCTGGGGGGGCGGGCATTGTCTTCAGGGTTCTTTGGCCTACTATGATGCAGCGATGGAAGCGCGGGAACAATGTGGTGAATGGATTCCTGACTATGTCGTTCATGCAAGCGGGACCGGAACAACGCAAGCTGGTCTGATTGCTGGGTATGCAGATTTACCGACAAAAGTTGTCGGGATTTCAGTGGCACGAGAAAAAGCTCGCGGAAGTAAAGTTGTGAAAGATTCTTTGATTGAGCTTGGCGAATACTTGAAGAATGATTTTACTCAGAAAGACGTCTATTTTCGAGATGAATGGATTTTTGGTGGATATGAAAAATATTCGCAAGAGCTTTTAGATGTCATTGATGGGGCAGCCAGGAAAGGTTTGATTTTGGACCCTACATATACAGGGAAGGCTTGGTTTGCTTTACTCAAAATGATTGAGTCCGGAGAAATTGCGGAAGGAAGCAATGTTCTTTTTTGGCATACTGGCGGTCTGTTAAATTTATTATCTCATCCTGCATACTGTGAAAAAAACATTTAGCTGATACAAAAAATAATGAATATATTACTCACATCTTCGGGACGACGAACATATATTGTCGAATATATGAAAAAAGCTTTAGGGGGTAATGGGAAAATACATGCCGCGAATAGTATTTTTTCAATTGCCATGCAGGCCGCAGATAAATCTGTTTGTACTCCAGTCATTTATGATTCTAATTATATTGATTTTTTATTGAAATATTGTGTCGATAATCAAATATCGGCTATTATCTCTCTTTTCGATATTGATCTGCCTGTTCTTGCCAGATCTAAAAAAATGTTTGCTGAAAATAATATTCAAGTCGTTGTTTCCGACTATTGGATCACCCAAGTCTGTAACGATAAATTTAAGACCTATACGTTTCTTACAGATAACGGGTTTCACACCCCTGTAACATTTATTGAACTGGAAAAAGCGAAGGCTTCCCTTGCGAAGGGGGAAATGAAATATCCTTTGATCGTAAAGCCTCGATGGGGAATGGGATCTATCGGTATATATGAAGCGGATAACGATTCCGAGTTGGATGTTTTTTATGCAAAAGTGAAAAAGCATATTCAACAAACATATCTGAAATATGAATCACAAGAAGATGTGGATCATTGTGTCCTCATTCAGGAAAAGATTGACGGTCAGGAGTATGGTATAGATATCCTTAATGATTTGAAGGGTAATTTTGCTACAGCAGTTCCCAAAAAAAAGTTGGCCATGCGTTCCGGAGAGACTGACAGTGCAGAGGTTATAGCTCATGACGGTTTGATTCATATGGGGAAGGAACTCTCAGCCAAACTGAGGCATTGCGGGAATCTGGATATTGACTGTTTTGAAAGAGATGGAATTTTTTATGTACTGGAGATGAATTGTCGATTTGGAGGGCAATATCCCTTTTCCCACTTGGCGGGAGTTGATTTTCCAGCAGCGATCATCGCGTGGTTGAAGGGTGAGGAGCCATCTCCGAAATGCTTTGAATTCCGTCCAGGTACGATTGGAGTTAAGGATATCACACCTAAAATTTTAGTGAACCCGTGTTCTTGAAATAGTGGCGATGCGCCCCCGTATTTCCCGGTATGGAAGTCCTTATAGCAGAAAATAGAAATGGAAGTCCGGGACTTATTCTCAGAAAAGAGCAGACCATAAAAAACATATATTATAAATACTTAGATGCAATGAGTGCGGGTCGATTTGTCACTTTATTGGAATCCAATATAAGAAAATAAATCAAAAAAATACTCCTCATAAACTTGAGCTTGAACCTGAAAAAGGATTCGAAGTCCCTGGTCGGGAAGTCTATCCTAATGCTGTGGTCAAGATCAGCCGGGATCAGTACCGCATGTTTGAAATCAAGTGCATGGCTGAAAAGGACCCCTTGAGTTTGTTGTTGCACCGGAGTTTCAGCGGCGGAAGGTGTGGGGGCCGCAGCAGAAGCGGGAGTTGATCGAAAGCGTGCTTATGGGGATTCCGCTGCCCGTCGTGTATATGTTTGAGAATGAAAACGGGCAGAAGCAGGTGGTGGATGGCAGACAGAGGATCAGCACCTTGATATCTTTTCTGAACAACGAGTTTTCCCTGGCTAAACTTACGATGCTTCCCCGGTTCAATACCAAAAAAAATCAGGATCTTGAGCCCATCTGCCAGAGCAAGATCGAGCGGTATCAGATGGCCCATCTATGTCATCGAGCCGCCAACAGACCATCAAACCGGATAGAAACAACACATCTATGAAGCATCCCGACAAATATATTCGCATTGATGGAAAAATCGAAATTATTTTTACCAGCGGCATTGATTATCTCTTTGATGCATCAAAGGAATGTACGCTGCTTATCAGGGCGGTTGGCTGAATGTCGTTGAGACAGAAGACCATCCATGCCCTTTTTTGGAGCTTTCTCGAACGCATGGGCCAGCAGGGGATTCAGTTTTTCATCTCCATCATTCTGGCCCGCCTGCTGTTGCCTGAAGAGTTCGGGCTGATCGCCATGTTGACGATTTTTATGGCCATTGCCCAATCTTTTATCAATAGCGGATTTGGCCAAGCACTCATCCAGAAGCAGGATGTCACGCATATTGATGAGTGTTCGATATTCTATTTTAATATTTTTGTGGGCATCCTTGCTGCAGCATGCCTGTGTCTGGCTGCGCCCAGGATAGCCGCTTTTTACAATCAGCCCTTGCTGACCCCGCTGACCTATGCCCTGTCGCTGAACCTGATCATCAATGCTTTCGGCCTGGTGCAGACAACCCTGCTCACCAAACATATTGATTTCAAGACCCAGCTCAAGGTCAGCATGATCGCCACGATGCTATCCGGAACTATCGGCGTAACCATGGCCTACAAGGGTTTCGGTGTATGGAGTCTGGTGGTTCAGTCGCTCACCAGCACTCTGTTTCGAACCATCCTGCTGTGGTTTTTCAACACCTGGCGGCCCTCACTGATTTTCAGCCTTACCTCCTTACGAACCATGTTCGCCTTTGGCTCCCGCCTGCTGGCGTCAGGTTTACTGGATACGCTTTTCACCAATATTTATCTTGTCGTAATCGGCAAACTTTTCTCCCCGGTAAGTTTGGGATTTTATACCCGTGCCAAGGGACTCCAGCAACTGCCTGTATCCAATTTATCAAGCATTATCAGCCGCGTGACGTTTCCGGTTTTTTCATCGATGCAAGATGATAAACCCCGCCTGAAACGAGGTGTTCGCAAGGCGTTGACCATGCTGGTGATGATCAATTTTCCCCTGATGGTCGGGCTGGCTGTGGTCGCCAAACCCTTGGTGATCGTCCTGCTTACGGAAAAATGGCTCCCCTGTGTCCCGTATTTGCAATTACTTTGCGCCGTTGGGATGCTCTATCCGCTGCATGTCATAAATTTGAATGTGCTCAACGCTCAGGGACGTTCGGATCTTTTTTTTCGGTTGGAAATATTCAAGAAAGTGTTCATAACCGTTTCTATACTCGCGACATATAGATGGGGTATTGAAGCTATGCTTTTGGGTCAGATTGTCACGTCATGCATTGCATACTATCTAAACTCCTACTATTCTGGAAAAATTTTAAAATATCCTATTTTTGAACAAATCAAAGACCTTTTTCCCTATCTCGCAGCTTCGGTTGTAATGGGATCGTTTATCTGGATTTTGGGAAAATATATGAGCATGGGGCCTGGTTTGATATTAGTAGCCCAAATTGTTGCGGGTATTCTGTCGTATTTTATTTTCTGCAGCGTCATGAGATTCGAATATTTCATGGAAGTCAGAAATATGGTTTTCAGAAAGATACGATGTATTTGTTTTACATGAATCGAAAAATATAGGGAAGTTATGAACGAAAGCACGGTTGATATACATATAGACAGATCACTCATCCAAACCGAAGAAGAAATGTTGGCCCGGTGGGGACATCTTGATGAGCCATTGGTGAGTATCGTTTGCACTGCATATAACCACGAGCCGTTTATTGCGGATGCTATTGACGGCTTTTTGATACAACAGACTGATTTTCCTTTTGAGATATTAATTCATGATGATGCTTCAAAAGATCGAACAGCAGAGATTATCGAGAAATATGAAAAGAGATACTCAAATATTATCAAACCTGTTTACCAAAAAGAAAATCAGTATTCGAAAGGAAAAAAAATATTTTTTAGCGAAATAAAAAGAGCAACAGGTAGATATATCGCTGTTTGTGAAGGTGATGACTATTGGATTGATCCATTAAAATTAAGCAAACAAGTTCGTTTTCTCGAAAAAAATCCAGAATATGTAATCACAGGGCATGATGCAGTAGTTGTTGATGTGGAGGGAAAAATAATTAAGGAATCAAAGCTGCCTGATTTTCATAAAAAAGATTTTGATTCTGACGATTTGATTAAAGTAAGAGCATGGATACTTACGATGTCTTGGGTTTTTAGGAATGTGTTGCTCGATATGCCTCCTGAGATGCATTTGGTGAAGAATGGTGACACGTTCATGACCTCGCTTTTGGGGTGGTATGGTAAAAGTAAGTATATGAGTGAGATACAACCAGCTGTTTATCGGGTTCACGCGGGGGGAGTATGGTCTTTGATTGGCGCAAAAGAACAGTTGGAGTCACAGCTTTATACATATCTCATGTTATATAAATACTATAAAAGGATTGGAAAAAAGGAGTATGCATCTTTTTTTCGAAATTTTTTTATGATAAAATCTTTTCAAATGATGAATTTGGTTTTTATATTAAAGCGTTTTGCTAGTCGTTTCTTTTTTTTGTCTGCAATTAAGTCGCGTATTGGTAGGATTGTTAGGATGTTACAGAATAAATTTTGTCATGTTGAACAGAATTTTTGAGGGATCGATAAATAAATACAGTGTTTTTTGGTGAAGTATATGTGGTTTCAGACTTTTGGTTGAAATTTAAGATCAACAATAATGCACTAACGAACAACTCTCCATTGAATCCAACGACACTGAACTGGGGCTGAAATTTCTTATGGGAGCAGGATGGGGCCAGGCAGGAAGTGGCAGGAAGATTCTATTTCTAGCCAAAGCCGCAGAAGGGCTTGGGAAGCGTTTTATCCAGTGGATTGAGTAGATCTTTCGAATGGTTTGGCCGTACAAATGATACCTTCTATCAAGCACCTCAGGCTCTCGACGTGGCCCAAGCTTGCGGTCGCGTTTTTCGGGGTTGTTATAATGTCTGGAAGGACATGACCATGAGTCGTTTACTGGAGAAAGCTCGCCGATTGCCTGATCGTATTGAATATTTTCATACGTATGCAGGACCTAATGGGGGGTGCATCCGCTAGTGGCGGGATAATTTCGGCCTAAAATTTGCTTACTCCCCTCTTTTTGCTATTTCAGCCCCATTTTTTCAGCCAGAGATATTTTTTGAGGAAGAAATTAGAGGCATGGAATCATAAAATGTCCCAAAAACGCGATTTAGCAATATCTAGGCCAAGGAAATCTCGCTAGTAACGGATGCACCCCCTAATGGGTTCGTGCAGGCTAAATTTCCTATGAATGAACTGTCAGATTTGATGCGTCAGGCAAACCGTTCCAACAAAACAAAAAATGACGTGCCCCTTATCCATGATATATATATCTCCATGAAGCCATTGATGAAAGAAATGGAACAGCTGCAAGCTGAAGAGGATATGAAAAATAGTTCTACTGATTTGAAATGATGGGTTATATCATCTGATTCTTTATTTACAGCTTTGGGGATGGCTTTACCGTCGATTGAAACGGCAGGTTTTACATTTGCGAGCGATCATCTATGGAACCACATTTTTTACTCAGCATCGGGAGTTTGTGTGTAGCCGTTGTCGGCCTATCTGTTGCCTATTCTCTGGGGAAACGGAGAGAACTCGGCATGTCTGAATGGATGGGTGCATTTCGAGCCTGGAGCGTGGACGTGATGTGATCAGTGTTCTGGTCAGGGCGAAGTATAGAACGGCTTCCGGGCGGGTCACAGAAACCGAACTTGAGTCGTATATTATCACATTGTCGACTTTGATCGAACGGGGACGCTTGTATCTGCCGAACCAGAAAACGGAAGAATATGGTGTGCTCAAGCCGAAAGCATACCGGGGGTACAGGCATCCAACTCTGGATATTCTTGTTGCCGCGATTAAAATTCTGGAAAGTGATGAGTACAAAGATGTGAGGGCGGTTTATTTGACAGAATTGCGAAGAATGTTTGTCTCCCAGATACTGCGTATTCTTGATCCCATGGCTTTTAATACCAAGATTGCTCATCTCCTGGGGACAAGCTACCGGAAAATGCGCCAGGATTTGACCTGTGGCGGCCTTTTGCCCGGTGAAGAGATTCCCCGTGGTGCCGAAGCGTTGTTGGAAAAAATAGGGCAGATGAAGATGTCCCATGGCTAAGGTTTAAGATTTAAGGGTTAAGGGTTAAGGAAAAACTGGTGCTTGGGGGGCGTTGTGGGGTACAGTTCGTTTGAGGATTTGGACGTCTGGAAAAGATCTTGTCGGTTGACTGTTCGGTTGTATGAGCTTCTCCGTGGGTGTCGGGATTATGGGTTGAAAGATCAGATGACCAGGGCGGCGGTTTCTGTACCCAGCAATATTGCTGAGGGCTACGAACGTAACTCTGTCAAAGAGTCGATACATTTTTTTCATATTTCCAAAGGATCAGCGGCAGAACTTCGGACACAGATTTATATAGCAGGCAGAATAGGAATACTACCAGACAATGAAGTTCAACAGCTTGCACAAGAAATAAAAGAAATCTCCTCCATGCTCCAAGGCCTCATCCGATCTTACAAGAAAAAATACCCTTGACGTACCCTGCACACTCTTTGCCCAATAGCACCCCTTAACCCTTAACCCTTAAATCTTAACCCTTTCATCCTTTATCCGGCACCGGAGGTTCTCCCATGCATCTCATCCATCTCGGCGGTGAGCATACCGTCACCGGTTCCTGTCATCTGTTGCAGAGTAAGGGTCTCAACATTCTTGTGGACTGCGGTATGGCCCAGGGGCATGACGCTGTGGCCCCCATGCAGTCATGGCCGGTTTCGCCTAAAGACATTGATTTTCTTTTCCTGACCCACGCCCACATCGACCATATCGGCCGTATCCCCGAGCTCATCCACAACGGTTTCAAGGGCGAAATCCTCTGCACCCATCCCACCAAAGCCCTCCTTGAGCCGCTCTTGTCTGACGCATTACGCTTTACGGATATGTCCAAAAAGGCTAGGCAGCACGTTCTCCATCGTATTGATGAGCTTTCCTACGGCTTTGAGTTCAACGAAGATTTCACCCTGAAAAAGGGCATCCATTTCAAGCTGGGGCGGGCTGGCCATATCCTGGGTTCCTGCTTCATCCGTTTCGATCTTTCAGACCACCGCTCCATCGTGTTTTCCGGTGACCTCGGCAGCAAGGACACCCCCATTCTCTGCGATCCCGATGTGAGCGACCCCTGCGACCTCCTTGTCCTCGAGTCAACCTACGGCGACCGCAACCACGGCGACCGCACCCACAGAACCGAGCGCCTGGGCCAGGTCCTGAAACAATCCCTGGCCGATCACGGCAAGGTCTTCATCCCAGCCTTCGCCCTGGGCCGGACCCAGGAACTCATCTATGAAATGGACCGTCTGGATATCGCAGCCAGGGAAAATGTCCCGGTTTACATTGATTCTCCTCTGGGGCTGGAACTGACGCGATTATATCATACGCAGGCCCCGTTCTGGGATAAGGAAGCCCGGGAATTGTATGCCGGGGGTGATCATCCTCTGAATTTTGAGAATCTGTATGCTGTGCGGAATTATGAACAGCATCAGGATATCGTGGAAGCCGAAGGGCCCATGATTGTGCTGGCAGGAAGCGGCATGTGCACCGGGGGCAGGATTCTGGACCATCTGCAAAAGGGGATCGAAGACAGGCGGAACGATATTTTGTTTGTCGGGTATCAGGCGCGTGGCACATTGGGGCGGGAGATCCAGCATTATGCCCATAAGCCCGGTGGATATGTGCATATCGACGGAAAGAGATGTGATGTTCATGCTCGGGTGCATCAGTTGACCGGGTACTCAGCCCATGCGGACCAGCAGGGACTGGTGGATTGGGTGAAGAGTATGGGAGATATGCCAGGGGAGATCCATTTGGTGCATGGGGAAGAAGGGGCAAAGAGGGCGCTTGGGAAGGTGTTGGGGATTTGACTTAAAAATTTTCGCGGTTTTAGCGTACCCATGAAGGGCAGACCTGTTTCGCGGGCAAATGCAGTTACGTCCTTTTGATTTATAAGCTTCTGCCCCTCTGTGGTTCAAGTAGATACCATGAGCTATCCACTCAGATATTTTCAACCAGGCTACGTGTGGCATCTGACAATGAGGTGCCACGATCGGAATTTTTTGTTGGATGTGACCTGGTACCGGAAACTGCTGGTCGATACATTGTTCGAAGCCCGGGAGCGCTATCAAGTTTCCATTTTAAATTTTACCGTGACGTCAAACCATATCCATATCTTGGTTCTGTGTCCGGAAGACAAGACCGCCATTCCGTGCATGATGCGTCTGCTGGGATCAAAGGTCGGGGCCACATACAACAAGAAGACGGGCCGCCAGGGAGCATTCTGGCAGAAAAGATATCATGCCACCGCTGTGGAAACAGGGGAACACTTGGTACGGTGTTCCCTTTATATTGATCTCAACATGGTCCGCGCCGGAGTCGTTACCCATCCCAAGGCCTGGGTGCATTGCGGTTATCATGAAATCATCAAGCCCAAACAGCGCTATAAACTGGTCAATCGAGATGAACTCATGCGGCTTATGGATATGCCGGATGATTGTGATTTCTCCAAGCATTACGCCAACTGGATCAATGCCGCCATTAAACGTGGGAATTTGAGCCGGGATACTATTTGGACACGAGAAGTAGCGGTTGGGAAGAAATCTTTTGTAGAGAAGATCAGAAAAAAGCTGGGATTCATCTCAAAGCTTCCTGACGATAGCCCCGCCATATGTGAAGATCTGGCTGGTTATGGTGAACAGATTCCAGAGAATATGTTGGAATGGGATGTTGAAGAATTGGATGTCAGTTTTTGAGTTTTTGTCTTTGATGTTGGTAGGATAGATGTGAAAATGGGCTGTTTTGGGCGGGGTGGGTGCATTCTAACGCCTAAAAAGGGCTGTTTTTAAGGGTGAAAATAAGTAAAATTAGGTGCTTGGTCGTCTCAGAGACCCAGGCCATTTTTCTATAATGTTTGGGAGGACATGACCATGAGTCGTTTACTGGAGAAAGCTCGCCGATTGGCTGATCGTATTGAATATTTCCATACGTATGCAGGACCTAATGGGTTCGTGCAGGCTAAATTTCCTATGAATGAACTGTCAGATTTGATGCGCCAGGCAAACAGTTCCAGCAGAACAAAGAATGACGTGCCCCTTATCCATGATATGTATCTCTCCATGAAGCCATTGATGGAAGAAATGGAACAGCGGCAAGCTGAAGATGATATGAAAAATAGTTCTACTGATTTGAAATGACGAGTTATATCATCTGATTTTTTGTTTACAGCTTTGGGGTAGGCTTTACCGGTGATTGAACCGGCAGGTTTTTTACGTTTGCGAGGAATCATCTATGGAACCACATTTTTTACTCAGCATCGGGAGTTTGTGTGTAGCCGTTGTTGGGTTATCTGTTGCCTATTCTCTGGGGAAACGGAGAGAACTCGGCATGTCAGAATGGATGGGTGCATTTCGAGCCTGGAGCGTGGACGTGATCAGTGTCCTGGTCAGGGCGAA
>Ga0265294_10006300_pt1 | contig 14282 bp, 17 predicted proteins | sample MunlanPumphouse3_FD_192504 | JGI IMG/M metagenome (GOLD analysis project Ga0265294, IMG submission 192504) | Groundwater microbial communities from a municipal landfill in Southern Ontario, Canada - Pumphouse #3 | ecosystem: Environmental > Aquatic > Deep subsurface > Groundwater | place... | reverse complement strand
CAGCTAGAATAACAGACAAGAGGGCAATTTTTAGTTTTGCCTTGTTATCAAACCCTTTAGTGCTAACAAAAAAAACAATAAAACTAGTAAGTGGATCAATGATTACAAAAAATAAAATAATTAAAGAAATAAGTTTAGATATCATATTTTCACCAATAAAAATGGTCCTGCCCGGATTCGGACCGGGGATCTCTACCATGTCAAGGTAACATCATAACCGCTAGACTACAGGACCTTTATTTTTTAATTTTTTTTGTGTATTTGTGTATGTTGTTTTCTATTTTGTCTCTATTATAAAATATTAAAATAGAGCCAACTACTATAATAATTAATAATAGTAAAGAATAAAAGAGACTAAGTTTTGTAAGCTGATAACCGACAACTGTGTAAATTATTATTAAAGGCAATCTTCCAATGAAAGAAACAAGAATAAAATTCTTAAGTGTTAAGTTTGTAATACCTGAAATAAAACTAAAAACATCATGAGGGAAAGGAGGGATTAAGAATAAAACAAAAAGTGTTTTTTCTAGAGTGGTTGATTGATTGTCAATTTTTTCAAGTGCTCTTTTATCAATTACACTCTCAATAAATGGCCTTCCAAATAGTCTTCCAAGTTCAAATACAATCACAGAACCAATCATAACTCCAATAAGCGAATAAATAATTCCAATATTTCCAAAAACATAACCACCAGCAACTAAAAAAGGAGCGCCAGGAATAATTAAAAAAAGCATCTGCAGCATCTGTAAAGAAATAAAAGCAAGTGGCGCCCACATACCAAATTGAAGTACAAAAACTTTTAGTTGACTTGGTCTTAATAGATATTTAAGCACAGGGAAAACTAAAAGTAAAAACATAATTAAAATAACTATAATTAATAAGATTGCAATTAATGCTTTCTTTTTAGCATCTTTTGATGTAAATAAGTTCATAGTTTTCATTTTTTTGTTCATTTTTTAAAAACAAGCTAGATTTAAGCTTATTTTAACAACCAATATATAAAGGTTTTGTTTCTATAATTATATCTACTAGGTTAAATAATATATTAAACCATAATTTAAAAAATAGGTGTGAAAATGACAACAGCTTCAAAATATATAAAAGAAACAATACAAAAAGAGTTTAAAAAAGAAAAAGACGGTAATTATAATTATAAAAAATTATATACTGATAGATTAATCAAATACAGACACATTAAAGACTCTGTTTTAAAACTAGAAGGACCAACAAACATCCCAAGAGCAAGAGAGCTTGGTTATAAAGCAAAACAAGGAATAATTGTTGCTTTAACAAAGGTTAGAAAAGGTTCTGGACTAATAAGAAGACCAGTTAATGGAAGAAAACCAAAAAGAATGGGAGTTAATAAAATAACAAGAAGAATCTCAATTCAAAGAATAGCAGAAATGAGAGCTGCTTCAAAATTTCCAGGTCTTGAAGTTTTAAATTCTTATTTGATTGGAGAAGATGGACAAAAGAAATATTATGAAATAATATTAGTTGATCCAACACATCCAAGAATCATGAGTGATAAAGATCTTAACTGGATTTGCTGGCCACAAAATAAAGGCAGAGCAAATAAAGGAATTACAAGTGCTGGTAAGAAGAACAGAGGTCTAGATAAGAAAGGAACAGGCACAGAAAAGAACAGACCATCAATAAGAGCAAATAATAGAAAAGCAAAGTAGATGAATAAATGAATAATATTATTTTAGCAACGGCGTTTCAAGACACGTTATGGATAATATTATTTATCGTTTTTTCTCTTTCTATTTTTGTTTGGACAAAAAAAAAGATTGGTAATGAAATTGTTGCAATTTTAATTACTGGTTTTTTAGTTTTTCTTCTATTTTATCAATATCCAGATATTATATGGTTGGCTGCTATCGGTGTTGGAATCTATTACATCTTTGGTAGTGATTTAAAAGCAGGAATTAAAGGACTGTTTGTAAGGAAATAAATTGTGGTGAAAGATTGGATTTTTTAAATTTCTTTGTTGTTGGAATTCTGATGATTATTTCTTCACAATATAATTATGATTTTTTTTCAGTATTTATTATTTTAATTTATTCTTTATTTTATCCAACTTTAACAAATCTATTATTTGTTGCTTTGTTAATTGTTTTAATTTTTTTAAAAACAGGAGAAGTTGCATCTTTTTGGTGGTTTCTTATAGCGATTATGGTTCTTGTAATTATATTTTCATCAATATTTAATTCTAAAAAGCCACAAGAAGAAGATGCTGGCGGATATGATGATTTATTAAAGATGCTTGGAAAACAATAATTATTTTAATTTATTTAAAATATTTCTATTTTCTTCTAAGATGTCTTTCATTATTTTAGTTAGCCCACTAATTTGTGCTTTTACTTCTGACAATTTAGTTTCTATTTCTAGAAGTTGTTCTTTATTATTTTCTGGTTCAATAGTTGTAGAAAAAGAAATTGGTTTAGTGTTTTCTACTTTTATTTCTGGTTGAGTGTTAATAACGTCGTTTGTTGCTTCTTCTAGTTCTTCTGTTGTGGTTTTTGGTTTAGGATTTTCTGTTTTTTTATTTAATTTAGGATTTTCTGGTTCAATTGTTTCTGTTTCTGGTTTTTCAGTTTCTTCTGTGTTTGTTGCTTCTTCTGTACTTGATTCTTTAGAATTTTCTGTTTTTTCTGGTTCTTCTTTCTTAGAAGCAACTTCGTTATAGTATTTTTCAATATCTGAAAGATCTACCCCTATGTCTTTTAATGTGGAATAAATAGTTTCTTTATCTACATTTGCACTCAACAACTCAGTAATTGTGTCTTTAATTAGTTTTACATCTACCATTTTTGATCATTTTTTCATAAGATAAGTTTATATGTTCTAAAGATATATAATATATTATTTATTTAAATGTTTTGATTTAAATATAAATTAAGGAAAGTAATAATTATGCAATCAATAAATACATGGAACACTTTATTTGAAGGACACTATGGTGAAAAAGATCTTTCTATTTATTTTGAAGAAGATATTTTTATTTCCATATTAAAATCAAGAGAACAATCAACATCTATTGTTCAGATGTATAAAATTTTTGCAGTTAATGGAGATATTGAAACTTTTGCAGAAACTTTACCTTATCAGTGTGTAGTTTATGAAAAACATTTTGATGTTGGAGAAAAAAACACCTATAAATTTTTTATACTTAACACAGAAACAGAAATTGTAGATAGTGGTCAACTAAATTCACACATTGAGAGAAAAATATTACATTTAAATAAAACAACTAGCTCTATTGTTTCTATTGTAAAATCTTATAATATTAAATTAATTTCTTTAAAAGTTTTACCAGAAAATCTTAAAAATTTCTTTTTTACAGACCCGTTTGTAGTTAAGATTTTAACTAATATTCCTAAGACTATGGATTTTTCAGTAATTTCTTCTATTGATAAATTGTTACTTGGAAAGAAAAATGGAATTACAATAAATGCCAGTTTAGATAGTTTAAGATCAGTTTCAATTACAAACGGAACTTTAGATGAAAGAATATTTGCAATAAAATTGATTTGTGAAAATTATTTATTATCTTCAAAAAAAGTAGTTGTTTTTGATGGCACTGGCGTTTTTAAAACATTATCTTATCCTCAACAAAAAGAAGAAGTTCTTTCTGATTTTGACATGAAGATTTCTCCTTTTGGTTTTCCTGCAAACAATTATGATTATTTTAAATTTAAGATGCCATTAGGACTTGTTCCAAAAGCTGCATTCCTTAGTTTGTTTAAATTTACAGGGGTTTCTCAAAAGATTATAGATTTAACTTTTAATTCAAGTATTAAGAATTTAGAAGAATTGATTGAAAATATTAAAAATTTAGATCTTTCTGATGAAGTTACTGAATTTGAAAAATGGAGAATAATTTCTAAATTAATTATAATTTCTAAAAAATATAATAGTTATTTTGGAAATACAGAAGTTTCTCCTGTTTTTGAAAATACTTATAAAAATATTGGATCTAGTAAAATTTTAAAATTAAATTTAGATGATGCTTTTTATATTTACTACATTTATGCGGTATTAAAAAAGATAGCAAACGACGTTAAGGATGAAATCTTAGTTGTTCTCCCAGAATTAAGTGCTTTGTTTAATAATAGTTTTATTGGTAAAGAAATTTTAACTACTTTAAAAGAAAATCCAAAAATTAGTTATGTTATCAGTTCAGAATATAGTTCTGATTTTTTAGAAAAAGATATTTCTGAAGTAAGATTAGAGTTAATTAAAGGAAATGATGCTGTTATTAGATATCCTGATAAAGATCCATTAAGGCTTCTTTTAAGACCAACACTAACAAGTAGTAACATAGATATTAAAAAAGATGAAATTGTTTAATTAAAATAAAGATTACATGAAGCACATAGAGTCTGTTGTTCTAAAAGATAAAAAATTTGAATTATATAAAATTAATCAATTTGAAACCTATATTCTTAAGAAATTACATTCTAAGATTATAAAAGACGTGCCTTTAGAGTTTGATTCTCCTTACAATTATACTAAATTTAAAAAAGATATTAGATTTAAAGAAGAATATTTATTTTTATTATATTTTAAAAAAATACCAGTTGCTTATTGTAGAATAAATATTTGCAATATAAACCCACATCCTAAAAATATAGCTTATTTAGTTAAACACCATCAAGTACGAAAAGAAGAATTAAACAAAATATGTAATGTTGATGGCGCAGGAGTAATTTCTAAGTATAGAGGTCTAGGGATTCAGGATTACTTTTTAAAATTTAGAGAAAGGTTTGCAAAACAAAAAGGCTATAAATATTTATTTACAGCATGCCATCCAAAAAATAAATTTTCTATGAAAAATATTAAAAAAAACAATTATAAAAAAGTATATATTTATAAAAATCATAAAGGTGTAGATAGGGTCTTATTTAAGAAAGAAATCGCAAATTAGTCAAAAAACCATCAAAACCGAAACCTATATATACTAGAAAAAAGAATAATATTTATATAGGTTTGCATAAATTTATTTTTAAAGTTATTATTAAGCAATTCTATTTTTATATTTATAAAATTAAAATAAAGGAGTGATAAAAATGGCAATGAAATGTCCAGAATGTGGAAAGGACAAAGTCTATAAAGACCCTAGAACTGGTGAATTAATTTGTAAGAATTGTCACACAATCATAAGTGAAGATATGGTTGATATGGGGAAAGAATGGAGAAATTTTGATCAATCTCCTGGTTCTGATCAAGCAAGATCTGGTTCTCCTATGAAGTATGTTAAGATTAATAAAGGTCTTGAAACAATGATAGAGAGATCAGGTAGAGACTTAAGAGGAAATAAATTATCTTCAAAATCAAGAGCGCAAATGTATAGATTAATCAAATGGCATAAGAGATCATCAATCTCAAACTCCATGCAAAGAAATCTTTCAATTGCTTTAACTGAACTTAGAAGAATGGGTTCATATTTAAATATTCCAGAGTCATTAATTGAAACAGCTGCTTTACTTTACAGAAAGACTGTTGAAAAAGGATTAATAAGAGGAAGATTAATTGAAGCTGTTGTTGCTGCTGTTCTTTATTCTGTTTGTAGAACATACAATGTTCCAAGAACTTTAAATGAAATGGCAGAGGCTTCTGGTTTAACAAAGAAAGAAATTGGAAGAACATACAGATTCATTGTTAAAGAACTAGAAATTGCAGTTCCATTAACTGATCCAACTTATTACATCTCAAGATTTACTTCAGTTTTAGGTCTTTCAGGAGCTGTTGAAGAAAAAGGTAAAGAGATTGTTAAAAAAGCAATCAGTTCTGGGTTAATCTCTGGTAGAGGTCCAACAGGTGTGGCTGCCGCTGCAGTTTATATTGCAGCTTTACTTGTAGGCGAGAGAAGAACTCAAAAGGAAGTGGCAAACGTTGCTGGTGTTACAGAAGTAACTATCAGAAACAGATACAGAGAACTTAAAGCAAAGCTTAAGTTAAACATTGATGCTTAAAATTTTTAAGCATCTTTTTCTTTTTCTATACATTTAAATATGTTTCTGTTAACAAGTTAATTATTTATAATTAGTATTTGTGTGATATTTTATGGCTGTATTAAAACCAAAAGCATTTTTAGCTTTAAGAAAAGCAATAACTGGAAAGAGAGCAACTCCAAAAGAATTAGGATATGAAAGAGATCCTAAAACTGGGCGATTACAAAAACCAGGAACTAAAGCATTTAATGAAAAAGTTGAATTTACAAAAGAAGAACAAAAAGCTTTGTTAAAAATTTATAAAAAAAGATTAAAAGAAGATCCTACAGAAATAAATGAACAAAAACTAGTAGACAGAAAAATTCAACTAAATAGAAAATTAGAAATACTTAAAGCTCAAAGACAAAGAGATTTAGAAATTGTTGAGAGACATAGGAAAATTTCTTTAAAAAAGAGACAATTAAAAGACTGGGTGAAAAGACTAGATTCGATTCTTGCAGTTTCAAAAAAAGGTTCGGTTCAAGAAATAATGGAACATAATTTTAAATTGTTGTTTGGTAAAGAGTTAGATGTTATAAACAAAAAAGCAATTTATTCAAAGGCTGAAGCAAGAAAAGCTTATGAATATATTCATAATCTATATGTTTCTGAATTTTATTCAACATTACACAAATCTTTTAATTCAAAAAAGCTTGGAGACATGAGTGCTAAAGATATAGTTAGTCTTTTAAATGAAATTTCATCACAAGCAAGAAAGAAAAATATTAACAAATATAATGCGTTTAGATCTAGTTTCTTAAAGTAATATTCATTTTATATTCTTTTTCTTATATTATTTATTTATGAAAACAATGAATTGTGATTCTAAATTAAATTCAGTCATAAGTAGGTATAAAAACAAAGAAGTTAATATTTCTGGCGGTGCAAGGCTTGCTGGAATTACTTACAGAGAATTTCTGGATGCTTTAGAGGAAAATGGAATTCCCACAATGGAAATAAGCCCTGAAACCATAAAATACGGTTTTGAATCAATGGAAAGATCTCTGGGTTTAAAACCAAAGAAAAGAGATTATAATAAACTATATGAGGATATATTAATTAACAAGAGGAAGAATAAATGAACGATACAATTTACGATATAGCAATCATTGGCGGAGGCCCTGCAGGCTTAACTGCAGCAATTTATGCTGCAAGATATGGACTAAGAACAGTTGTTTTTTCGGATTCTTTTGGAGGGACAATTTCTTATGCTCACAAGGTTTGTAACTATCCTGGTTTTCAAGAAATCTCAGGAATGGATTTTTCAACAAAAACAATAGAACAAGCACAAGGCTTAGGTGTTGAAGTTAATTTTGAAAAGGTTATGGCTATTGATAAGCAAGAAAAGTTATTTGTAGTTAATTCTGATCAGAGAACAATTAAAGCAAAAAAGATAGTTCTTGCAATTGGAAGAGCAAGACGAAAATTGGGTGTAAAAAGAGAAGAAGAATTAACTGGAAAAGGAATAAGTTATTGTGCAACATGCGATGGTGGCTTTTACAAAGGAAAAGTTGTTGGTGTTGTTGGAGGAAGTGACGCCGCTGTTACTTCTGCTTTACTTTTGGCAGACATTGCAGATAAAGTTTATCTAATCTACAGAAAAGAAGAACTAAGGGCTGAGAAATCTTGGGTTGATCTAGTAACAAACAATCCTAAGATTGAGATTCTGTATAAGACAGAAGTTGTTGAGCTATTAGGTGAAGAGAAATTAAGAGGCATTAAAACAAACACAGAAAAAGAAATAACCCTTGATGGCTTATTTATAGAAGTTGGTTCTGTTCCTAACACTGAGCTTTTGTCAAAGCAAAATATTTCTTTAGATAGTCAAAACTACATAATTGTAGATAAAGAACAAAGAACAAACATTTCTGGAATATTTGCTGCAGGAGATGCCACAAACTCAACAGACTTAAAGCAAGTAATAACTTCAGCAAGTCAAGGAGCAATTGCTGCTTATCACATATATTTGGAGATAAAGAACCAGTTATGAAAGAAATATTAAGTTCTAAGATTCATAAAGCAACAGTGACTGAAGCTAATCTAGAGTATGTTGGCTCAATTACAATTGATAAGACACTAATGGATTTAGTGGAGTTAATAGAGGGGCAAAAAGTCTTAGTTGTAAGTAACACAACAGGAAACAGGCTAGAGACCTATGTGATTCCTGGAGAGAACGACTCAGGAGTTATCTGCATGAACGGGGCTTCTGCTCATTTGATAAAGAAGGGCGAAGAGATTATCATTATGGGTTTTGAGATAACTGATAAGCCCATTAAAGCGAAAAACATACTTGTGGACAAAAACAATCGTTTTTTTAAATTTTTATAAGTATTTAAAGTTTTCTTTTAAAAAATACCTTTAAATATAGTTTCTTCTTATAAGATATATAGTTAATAAAAAAAGCGAGGTATTTTTATGCCAGAAGCAGAAGTTAAATTATCTAAGTTATTTGAGTCTTTAAATAAAGGGCTTTATAAGACTAATAAGGTCATGGAACTATATAAACCAATGAATGAGGTTATTGAGGCAGTTTCTCAAGATATAAAGCAATTAGAAGATTTAAGTGAAAAAGAACCTTTATTTAATCAAATGTTTGAAGAAGAGATAAAGAGAAGAGAATTGATTACTCTTTATAAGAAAATGCAAATATTGATTAATAATCTTAAAGATGAAATGGATAATTATCAAAGAGATATAAATTTAGGAAATGTTTTTTTAGAAAAATTTAGAACATATAGAACAATCGTTTTTGAAAATTCTAAAAAGTCTAAAGAGTATTTAAAAAAAATTATTGACTCATTTAATATTGAAGAATTTAATTTAAAATTTAGTGTTGTTGGAACAATTGATTTAAACAATATAGCAACACACATTGGCGGGAGAAAAGTAGGAATTGATGTTATCTTTCCTGCAAGTAACATTGATTTAATTTTTGATGAAGTTTTAAAGTCTCAAAATCTTAAATTTAGACTTTCTTCTGAGAATTTTATAATCTATTTTGAGAAAGACAACATCTTACATTTAGAAGCACCAAGCAAGAAGATAAAGCTTGCAGATTCTATAGCAAAAGAATTTGATGGAAAACTACTTGATGAGTAGTTTTCTTTAATCTAAAAAGACATTTGCTGTCTTTCCACCATCCCAGGTGGTTCTTGGTCTAATTTTTATTAGCATTACTTTTTCTGAGTTGTCATCAACAAGTATTGCAAATCCTTGATCTTTTGGCATCTGCCCATAAAATTTATCCATTGGAACATTAAGATAACTTGGCCTAATTGTAGCAACAGCATTAATATCTTCTTGAGCAGTCATTCTCATGCTTAAGAAGAAATCACATTGAGAGATTGCTTCTGAGTGAAGTTTGTTTGGTCTTTGAGTTGCAAGAAGGAGAGATAGCCCCGGTTGTCTACCAACTCTTATCCATTGTAACAAAACATCAAGCGCAATTGAGGGTCTATCGCTAGGCATAAACATGTGTGCTTCATCAATCATCATCCAAATGATAGGCATCTCGCTCTCTTTTCTACCTCCAGACAATAGACTCATTTCTTCTTCTTTTCTGTAAAGCATTCTTTCTTCATATAGTCTTTTTCCTAAAATTCCAACAATTAGTTCTTTAATTGACTCCATTCCTATTGATTCTTTATAAGTGCTTGTGTCAACCACAGTTATTGTTCCGGGTTTTGCAAACTCTTTCATTGTTGTTCCCATCTTTGAGAACAATCCCCAAGATTTAGCAACAAGTAGTCTGTTATTGAGAGAATTAATTACGTCTTTAATTGTGTCTTGATCTTTTTTTGTTTCATTAATAATGTCGTCAATATCATACATGCTTCCTACTTTTTCTTTAATTTTTTCAATAGTTCTAGAAAGCAAAGCAGATTCTGGATCTCTCCAGGTGAGTTTAAAAACAGCAAGCCAGTCTTCTAGATCCATTTGTGAAGTTTTAATTGAGAAATATCCGTCGTGTGGTAGGTTTTTAAGAGTGTAAAAGTCTTTTTTACCAAAAGGCACAAGATTTCTAATCTCTATTCCTTCAGGTTTAAGTCCCCATTTTTCTAAAGTTGTTTTTTGTTCTTCGTTAGCATATTTCATAGTCCAAAAGATTCCAACAGTATCAATAATAATTGCAGAAAGTCTTTGTTTAATTTCAAATGGTTGTTTTGCAAATTCTTCAATCAACACAGACATAGTATAACTGTTGTGAACAATAATATTATTTGCAACAAAATTGTGATTATTAGGAACTGTTATATCATAGACTGTTTGTTTTTTATTTATTTCTTTAATTTCTTTAATTTCATCCCAGAAAATATCACTTGTTGCAATTTTTTTAAGCTCAGAGTTATTTTCAGAGATTGCAATCTTTAATAGTTTTTCTCTTGACGGAGAGTAGTTGATTGAGGATCTTAAAGATTTTGGAAGTTTATATCCTAAGACTTTACCGACTGTTGACCAGTTTTTTGGTCTATAAATATTCCATATCTCTTTAGGTATTGTGTCAACATTTGGATTGCTTGACTTTTTTATAACTTTTTTTTGTATTTCTTCTTTCTTTCCGAAAAATCCTATTTCTTTTATAAATTCTAAATTTTGAGAAGATAAAATTTTAAGTTCATAATTTGGCAACTTTTTTGTTTTCTTTGTTCTAATAATTGAAAGTAATCCAAATCTTAAAAGTAAACTTTGTACTTGTGTTATAAGTTTAGAAGATGAAGAAGAATAAGATATATTATATTCTTTTTTATTAATATCAAAATAGATTGTTCCATCACAAGAAAATAATCTATTTAGAAATATTGAAAGTTGTTCTTTAGGTAATTGAAATATATTTTCAGGAATGAATTTAGTTTCTGATTTAACATTATATAATCCTAAGTTATCAAGATATTTTCTTAAGCTATTTTTTTCTCTTCCAGCTTCTATTTTAGAAATTCTTAAAGTTGTATGTCCGTGAGGCATTATTTTTAATCCTTTGTCAAAAGAAGAAATTGCATTTTTAAATTCAGTAACTATCTTTTCATCTTTATTACAGAATAAAATAAAACCATTACCTAAATGCCCTTCGGCAATAAGATATGCAAGTATTTTTATTTCCCATTCTGGGATTTTTGTATTTCCAAATTTAGGAATAATTCTTGGAGTTGCAATTCTATTTTTTTTTTTAAGGTCTTTTGCTTCTTTCCATCCTTCTATAGTTAGTAGTGGGTGCTCAGGGGTTAGTTCAATTTTTTTTCCGCTTCTTAGAGTTATTTCTAGAGTTTTGTTTATTTGTCTTTTATAAAATTTTTCTTTTTTGGTTGTTTCAATTTTTTGATTATCATTTAATGAAAAAATTTTTTTAGTTTCTTTTTCTAAATCTTTAATTGGTATTTCTCTGCCATCTTCAAGAGTAATTAAAGTATCTCCAGTCAGGCACTTGCCCCCGCCACGTTTACCACAAACAATTGCAACATGTGATCTTGAAACATCCATTAACACTTTCTTTCCAAGAACTGGATCGTCTCCACTTGAAACTACAACTTTACCAATATACCCTGTTGCTTTCTTTCCGTATTTTTTTATGTGGCTTGCAATTCTACCCACAACAATATCTTCTGTATCAAGACCAATACTCATATTTTTTCACTTTTCAAAACTGATTTAATTATACTATAAAGAACATATAAAGATAAAGAAACAATTGTAACATAAATTAAAATAATTAAAATATATATGATTAATTGAAAATTAATTAAGAAAATAAAAAACACCTTAGAAAGATAGATTTGTATTGCTGTTCCAATAACTATAGCAATTAATGCTATATATATAAAAAAGATGTCTTGTTTTTTTAGAATAACTAATTTTGTTTTTATTTTTTCCTTCTTTAGTAGCCATTTATTTACTATAAAGAATATTACAGATGCGATAAGTTTTAATCCGATAGAAGAAACTAAAATAAATGCAATAAAATAAAACATTTCTGGAATTAATAATACGGCTAATTTTATTTGACCTAAGAAGGGAGATAATATGTGTATAGCGTGATTAAATCCATTATTGATTGCAACAATAAGATAGGAAAAAGGAAGTGCTGTTAATTTTAATGAAGTATCTATTGTTTCATTAAATAATAATTTAAAATTAATAGGGCCTGTAAGATAAAAAGACTTAGTAAGATCTGCTTCTTCTATGTTTGTGGTTCCTATAGCAACAGCAACTATTCCAGTAATTAATCCAATAAAATAAGCAATTGCAAAGGTTGTTGCAACAAATTTGTAGATTGTATCAATTTCCATACTATATATATATAATAGATGAATTTAAAAAGATTAAAGAAAAAAAAGAAATCTAAGCAGTAAACTCAGTTTTCTTCATTTTCTTTGGTATTACAAAATAGTGTTTTGCTTTACATACTAAACATTCAGCATTAAATACTGGTTTTTTATTCTGTTTTTTAACAGTTGCAATGTGTTTAGCCATTCCGCCGTAACCAGTCTTATGTTTTCTAACATTTTTTCTAGTTCCAACAGATAACTTTCTTGCAGCTCTTGCTTTATAAGGCGAAAGCTTGTGTTCTTCGTGTTTTTTACATTTTTTACAGTATGTTTTAATTGTTTTTGGTATCTTCATATTTAATCGTATTTTTAAAATATATAAAAAAAGAGCTAATTTTTAGGTCACTCTATATAATATATATTGTCCCATATTTATTTAAAAAGATTGCTTATATATAAATGTAGGAGCTTGTATGGTAATTTATAGAAGAATTATAAAAAAACATGTCTTTGAAAGAAAAGACGGTAAGAAAACAACTTTAAAATCTATAAGTTCAGGAGAATTACTGGATTTAAAGAAAATAGAAGTTAATGATTTTATAGAAAAATACGGAGAATTAACTTTGGGTCAATTTTTAAAAAGGCACAAGTTTGTAGGCAATCCTGTGTTTTTAAGTGATTATTTAGAAGTCCATCATTCTCAAAAAATTAAACAATTATTAAAAACAAGCCCAGATTTTTTAAAATTATTTAGGTGAAACATTATGGATATAGAAAAATATAGAAAAGACTTTCCTGTTTTAAAAAAAACAATCTATTTAGATAACGGAGCAACAAGTCTTAAACCAAAAGCAGTAATTGAAGCTATGAATTATTATTATACAGAATGTCCTGTTAACATTCATAGAGGAGTTTATAAGCTGTCTCAAGAAGCAAGTGTTGTTTATGAAGAAACACATCTTGCTCTTTCTAAATTTTTTAATTGTTCTTCTAAAGAAGTAATATTAACAAATAACAGTACTGATTCTTTAAACACAATAATGTACATGTTATACAATAGTAATTATTTTAAGAAAGGAGACGAGATTTTAACAACTGTTTATGAACATCATGCAAACCTTGTACCTTGGCAGTTTCTTTCTCTGAAATTAGGTGTGAAACTAAAGTTTGTAGAAATTAATAAAGACTATACTTTTGATTTTGAAGATTTTAAAAAGAAAATAACTCCAAGAACAAAACTAGTAACTTTTGCACATGTGTCTAACACCATAGCAACAATTGCTCCGATTAAAGAGATTGTAAATTATTTAAAATCAAGAAATATTTTAGTGTGTGTAGATGGTTCTCAATCTGCTCCTCACATCCCAATTAATTTTAAGAAGATGAATGTAGATTTCTTTGTTTGTACTATGCATAAGATGCTTGGGCCGACAGGAGTTGGAGTGTTAATTGCAAAAGAAAAACATTTAAACAATTTTTCTCCAGTAAAGTTTGGAGGAGATATGATTTCTCATGTTAGTTTAGAAAAATCAACTTGGAATGGTTTACCGCATAAGTTTGAAGCAGGAACACCTAATATCTCTGGTGCTTTTGGAACTCTTGCTGCTATTGAGTATTTAAATAAAGTAGGTATGGAAAACATTTTACACCAAGACAAGAAATTATTAGATTATTCTCTAGATAAACTAAATATTGAAGGACTAAAAATATATAATCCTAAAGACTCTAAAAAGCAAGGCCCAATAATTCTTTTTGATATGAAAGGAATAAAGTCTAGAGAGCTTTCGTCCTTCTTAGACGAGTTTGGTAATATTGCAACAAGGGCTGGAATGCATTGTGCTGAGCCAATAGTGTCTAGATTAAATAAAGACGGTCTTGTTAGAGCTTCAATGTATTTTTATAATACTAAAGAAGAAATTGACATTTTAGCTAAAACTTTGAAAAATATTAGAAAAATGATTTAAAATCTTATTTTTAAACATTTTGTTATAGATATATATAACCTAATTAAATACAAAGGGGG
>Ga0265294_10006299_pt1 | contig 14283 bp, 9 predicted proteins | sample MunlanPumphouse3_FD_192504 | JGI IMG/M metagenome (GOLD analysis project Ga0265294, IMG submission 192504) | Groundwater microbial communities from a municipal landfill in Southern Ontario, Canada - Pumphouse #3 | ecosystem: Environmental > Aquatic > Deep subsurface > Groundwater | place... | reverse complement strand
AACTGTTTTTATGCCGTTTATTTTTAAGATATCAGATATTGCGATTGCATTGATTACAGTAGCAAGCATTCCCATTTTGTCAGCTGAAACTCTGTTAAGCTTTTTGCCTGCTCCTCTCCAGATATTACCTGCTCCTATGACTATAGAAAGCTCGATTCCTATAGATAAAACAGGCTTTATCTCTTCAACTATAGACTGAAGGTTTTCAGAACATACAGACTCGCTGCAGTTTGATAAAGCTTCACCGGAAAGTTTAAGCAAAACTCTTTTTGTTTTCATTTATTCACCGATTTTAAATCTTGCAAACTGTTTTACAACTATATCTTTTCCTGCTTTATTGATAACATCTTTTACTTTTTCTTTTCCTGTCGTATCTCTCATATAAGGTTGTTCAATCAGACAAATCTGAGAATAGAATTTGTCAAGTTTTCCTACAACGATTTTTTCAATTATGTTTGCAGGTTTTCCTTCATCTTCAAGTTGTTTTACATAAATTTCTTTTTCTTTTGCAACTTCTTCTGCAGGAACCTGATCTCTTGTTACATAAAGAGGATTGACGGCAGCTATCTGCATTGCAATTTCTTTTGTAAGATTTTGGAATTTTTCTGATTTTGCTATATCTTCTGGGCATTCAAAATCTACCAATACACCTAAAGAATTGTTCATATGTATATAGGAAGAAATTACTCCTTTTGTCGTAAACTTGACGACCCTTTTCAAAACGATGTTTTCTCCGATGGTTGCAATTGCATTTGTAATCAAATCTTTTACGGTTTGAGTATCATCAAATTTTTGTTCTAAAATATTTTCCTGGGATTCTGATTTTATGACATGTTCAACTATAGAAACAACTAGGTTTTTAAATTGTTCGGTTCTTGCCACAAAGTCCGTTTCACAGTTAACTTCTGCCATTGCTCCTGTTTTTTTATCATTGCTTATGATAGTATAAACAATACCTTGTTTTGCAGATCTGTCGGCTCTTTTTACAGCTGAAGCTATTCCTTTTTCTCTTAAAATTTTAATTGCTTGTTCAATATCGTTATTAGCTTCTTTTAGAGCGTTGTTGCAATCTTTTATTCCTGCACCGGTCATTTCTCTAAGTTTTGATATAAGTTCAATAGACATATTAATTATTCTCCTTCTTTAACATCTGTTTTGTTTTCTGCAACTGTTTCTTTTGTTTCTTCTTTAGATACGTTGCTGTTAACTTCAGTCGGAACATTTTCCTGTTTATTTTCAATGCCTTTTCCTTCCAGAACTGCATCCGCCATTACAGAACAAAATAGTTTTACGGCTCTTATAGCGTCATCATTTCCAGGAATAGGATGGTCTATCAGATCAGGATCACAATTAGTATCACAAACAGCAACTACAGGTATTCCTAATTTTCTTGCTTCAGCCAATGCTGTAGATTCTTCCTGAGGATCTATTATGAACATTACTTCAGGAAGTTTTTGCATCTGCTTCAATCCTTCAAGCGATTTTTCCAATTTTATTCTTTCTTTTTCTTTTTGTGATTGTTCTTTTTTTGATAAAACTTGAAAAATACCGTTTTCTTTCATAGCTTCAAGTTCTTTCAATCTTGCTATTGATTTTTTTAATGTGTCAAAATTTGTGAGAGTTCCGCCAAGCCATCTCTGTGCTACAAAATATGCTCCGCATCTTAAAGCTTCTTCTTTGATTGGTACCTGAGCTTGTTTTTTTGTGCCTACAAATAAGATTTCTTTACCTTGAGCCGTATAATCTCTTACAGTATTATAAACTTTCTTGAGCTCTTTCAAAGTTTTTTGAAGATCAATAATGTGTATTTTGTTTCTGCTTCCAAAAATATATTTTCCCATTTTTGGATTCCATCTTCTGGTCTGATGTCCGAAGTGCACGCCTGATTCCAGCAACGACTTCATTGTTACGTTTGCCATAAACTTCTCCTTTAGTTTTTTTCACTTTAAAAAGTGACCTCCACAAACTTCAAAATTCAAACCCTTAAAGAGGGACTTTTGAATAATTCATTTGTGTGCGAAATTAAGTCTTTAAAAGACTAAACCTGATTGATTATACTAAAAAGATTCCGGTTTTTCAATATTGCGTAAGAATTTTGTATAACAAAAAATTAGAACTGCTTTGCAGTATACATATAAAAATAGTAAAATATATTGTTAATATACAATTTCTTAGATTACAGAGTATTTATGGCAAAAAAATATCAAATATTTTTATTGATACTTCTTTCTTATATAACGATTTTTGCTTTTTACCCGGCGCTTTCTGCCGGATTTATCGGACTTGACGATCCTGTAATGGTTGTCGAAAACCCATACATAACAAATTTATCTTTGAATAACATAAAAGAGATATTTTCTCATTCATATTATAAATTGTATCATCCTGTAGTTACTTTGTCATATGCTTTAGAATATTCTTTTTTTAAACTTGATCCGTATATATATCATTTGGATAATATACTTATACATTTGTTTAATACTTTAATAGTCTTTTTTATTTTCAGAAGATTATCTAAGTCTTTCACGGTTTCTTATATTGTGGCGCTTCTTTTTGCCATACATCCTGTGCATGTTGAATCTGTGGCATGGATAACGGCAAGAAAAGATAATTTATATTCTTTGTTTTATCTTTTATCGCTTTTCTTATATATGCAAATTGACGATAATAAAAACAAAAGATTATTTATCGGATTATCGGCGATTTGTTTTTTACTTTCATGTTTTTCTAAGCCTATGGCTGTAACGCTTCCTTTAATATTGATGCTGACGGATTATTACCGCGGAAAAAGTATAAAAGACAATATTAAAAATTATCTTCCTTTTATAGTCGGTTCTTTTATTTTCAGTTTAATAGCTGTGTATGGCCATTATTCTCCAGAAGAAAAAGAAATAAGTACGCTTTTTTTGAAAGCAATAGACATATTAAATGCTCATCATAATGTTTTATTTTATATTTGGAAATGTATATTCCCGGTAAATTTATCTTGCCTTTATCCAAATTTTTACGATTTGTATGCAATGCCGCCGTGGTTTGTGTTATATTCTCCGGCAGTGTTGTATTTAATTCTTTTATTTGTTTTTTTAAGCTTAAAATATACTAAAAATATATTATTCGGTTTTTTATTTTTTGTTATAACTCTTTTGCCTTCCAGCGGAATAATGCCTACCGGAGTAGCTCATGTTGCTGACAGATATGTTTATTTGCCTTATATAGGATTATTTTTTATCATTGCGGAAAGCATAGTGTATCTTTGTAAGAAATTTTATAAAATCAAAAATATAATAATTGTATTTTTGATTGTTTTAATAAGTGTATTATTTTATCTTACGTATAAAAGGGCAATTCTTTGGACAAATACGGAAGCGTTAATGACCGATACAATTAATAAATTTCCTGAAACGGCGGAACATGCATATATAACCAGAGGAATAATATATATAAATGAAAATCGTTTACAAGAAGCACGAAGCGATTTGGAAAAAAGCATATCTATTAAGAAAAACAATGCGTATACTGTTTTTCATCTCGGACATTTAGCTCAAATAAATAAAGATAATGAAAAAGCTAAAAAATATTATTCAAAAATACCTGAAACAAATACCGATTATATTACGGTTATAAATAATTTTGCGATAATGCTTGCAGACGAAGGTAAATTTGATAAAGCAGTAAGATTGATGGAAAAAACATTAAAAAAATGGAAGTTCAATATACCTGATTATTATTATAATACGCTTGCCATATATTACTATAAGATAAATAATCTGCATAAGTCTTTGGAAAATTTTCAATTGGCAATTAAGAAAAATCCTTATAAATCTCAATATTATTTGGCAGTGATGGAAATTTACCGTACGCAAAATAATTTTAAACTTTTTGAAGAAACGGCTGAAGAATGTTTAAAACATAATCCTGATGATGTATCTGTAATGAATATGCTCGGTAAAGAATATTTTGCCAGAGGTTATTATGATTTGTCGGAGAAAATATTTTTAAGATCCGTTAAAATAAAACCAAATAACCATTTAGGTTATTTCTTTTTAGGAAATATAGCCGCTTTAAAAAAAGAATATAAAAAAGCAATAACAAATTACACTATGGCGGCGCTGCTTTCTAAAAATAACGGTGAGTATTATTATAAAAGAGCGGCTGTATATTTGATTCTCGGTAAATATGAATTGGCAAAAAAAAATATGAATACGGCTGTCGAGAATGGGTTTTATATAGATGATGATTTTAAAAATGAAATTGAAAAAATAAAAAATAAAGGGGATCAAAAATGAAATATTTTTTAATTCTGAGTTTGCTATTTTGTATTTTATTTACTGCTGCTCCGAAAACGATATATGCCCAAGATTTGTCTTTAAGGCAAAGAATAGAGAAAGTTTATGAAAATATCTTAGAAAACGAAATTGTTGTGAAAATTATGACTTTTGTTAAAAATGGATGGGAAAAATTTAAGGCATGGTTTAATAATTTACCAGGCATAAAACAGTATAATGAATCAATTTATTCCGGAAAAAATTGGAAAAAAACAATGAATTCTATGGGTAAGGAATATACTCCGTATCTAAAACAAAACAGTGCCGGCGTTAAACAAATAAGAGAAGGCAAGAAACAATGGGATAATTTATAAATAAGGAAATAAAATGGATATTATTCAAATTTTTATCATAGGGTTTTTTACAATTGGCGGAGTAGTCATGGGCTTTTTTATGTCTTCTAAAAAAAATGACGTGAAATTTATAAAAAGCGAATTGGAAAAAAAAGATTTACAATTTCAGCAGCAAACCAAAGAAAAAGAGAATCTGCTTAATAAAAATCATGAACTCGAACAGTATATACAGAAAATTTCTATAGAAAAAGAACAACTTGAAAAGTATAAAAAAGACTTTGAAGCTCTGCAGCAACAGAATAAAATTGAATTTGAAAATCTTGTAAATAAAATTGTTTCTGAAAGTCAGAATAAAATTAAAACAACAAATCAGGAATCAATAAGTAATATATTGAAACCGATACAGATTCATATAGATGATTTCAAAAAACAAATATCAAACTTCGTGGAACAGGACAATAAAAGAGAAGGTGCGTTGAAAGAAAAACTTGAAATGCTTGTTTTAAGAACAAATGAAGTGAGTTCCAGCGCTTGTGAACTTACAAATGCCATAAAAGGCGAATCTGTAGTCAGAGGAAGCTGGGGAGAAGAAACAATAATTGATATTCTCACAAATTCAGGTCTTATAATTGGTAAAAATCTTTTTATACAAACTCAGCTTAAAGATAATAAAAGAACCGATATAATGATTAAACTTCCTTCCGGAAATACAATTATCATCGATGCAAAAACTATTTTTGTCGATTATGAGAAATATATTAATAAAACGGACCATAAAGAAAAACAGGAAGCTTTAAAAAACCATATTAAACAGATAGAAACCGTAATTGAAGATTTAAGCAGTAAAAAATATCCTGACCGGCTCCAGGAAAACAGCGAACTTATAGAGCCTGATTTTACGTTAATGTTTGTCAATCCTGAAAGCGCGCTTTCATCTGCATGTCATGAAAAACCTTTTTTGACAAGCGCTGCATGGAAGAAAAAAATAGCGCTTGTTTCCGCTACATCTTTAATTAATACAATAAATATAATAGTTAAATTATGGGAAGCAAAGCAACAGTCTGATGAAGTTGAAAATATCAAAGAGAATGCCCAAAAATTGATGACTAAATTTAATAATTTTATCGTAAATTTTGCCGAAGCTCACAAAAAGGTTCAGGATGCGGTTGAAAGCTTGAATACGGCAAGGAAACATATTGACGGTGATTCAGGAGCTATATTGCCAGTAGCGCAGAAACTTGCCAATATATATCCTAGCGGTATTACTCAAAAACAAGACAGAAGGCTTTTAGATTCACAGGGATATGATTATGACGGTGACAGAAAGTGAAGATGTCTATTAATTTGAAGATATTATTAACGGTCGCTTTCTTAACATTGTTTTCATGTAAAGAAAATTCTTTGCACAACGTTAATATACATGAAAAAGACAATAGTTCCGATATGTATGTAACAACGGGAATAGGCGATGCCATATATTTAAATCCTGTTCTTGCATCGGATAATGCATCGTCATCAATAAATGCTCTTGTTTATAACGGACTGCTTAAATATGATAAAGATCTTAATCTTGTCTGCGATTTAGCCGAAGATTATAAAATTTTAAATAACGGTTTATCAATTTTATTTAGGCTTAAAAAAAATGTTTTATGGCATGACGGACGGCCTTTTACAGTCAGGGACGTCCAATTTACATATCAAAAACTTATTGACGAAAATACCAAAACGCCATTTTCTTCAAATTATCTGATGGTAAAAGAATTTAAAATAATCGATGATTATTCTTTTATTGTTGTGTACGATAAACCTTTTGCGCCGATACTTGAAAGCTGGTGTATTGGAATAATTCCTAAACATATTTTTGAAAAAGAAGATATAAATACTTCAAGATATAACAGAATGCCTGTAGGCACAGGACCATATATCTTTAAAAAATGGATAACAGATCAGAAAATCATTTTAGAAGCTAATCCGAATTATTTTGAAGGACAACCCGGTATAGCGGCTTATTTATACAGGATAATACCGGATCAGGCGGTTCAGTTTTTAGAATTAAGAAATGAAACTATAGATGAACTTTCTTTAACATCAGATCAATGGAAAGCGTATGATGTTTTCTTTAAAAATTACAAAAAATACAGATATCCTGCATTCAGCTTTACTTTTTTTGGATTTAATTTATTAAAAGAACCGTATAACAATGTAAAATTCAGACAGGCTGTAAGTTACGCCATTAATAAAAAAGATATTATTCAAGGTGTCTTATCAGGTATAGGTAAAGAAGCTGACGGGATATTCCCTCCCCAGTCTTGGGCGTATAAAAAGATAAAGCCTTATCAGTATGATAAAGAAAAGGCGAAAAAATTATTGCTGGATATAGGTTTTGTACAGGATAAAAACGGGATATTGTTTTATAAAGGAAAACAATTTGAAATAAACATAATTACTAATCAGGGAAATAAAACCAGAGAATTGACAGCCCAGATTATACAGGAACAGCTTAAACAGATTGGATTGAAAGTTAATATAAGAATTTTAGAGTGGAGTACATTTATAAACCAATATGTTAACGAGAAAAACTTTGATGCATTGATTTTAGGATGGAATACTGCTATTGATCCTGATCAATATTCTTTATGGCATTCGGAACAAACGAATAAGGGGCAATATAATTTTATGTCATATAAAAATGCGGAAGTTGACAGACTTCTTATCAAAGGAAGAACTACTTTTGATAAAGCGGAAAGGATAAAGGCATATCATAAAATACAGGATATTATGAGAGAAGATATTCCGTGTATTTTTTTATATTATCCTGAAAATTTAGTGGCTATACATAAAAGATTTAGAGGAGTGGAACTTGCTCCGGCCGGTATAGGATGGAATTTCAATAAATGGCGGGTCAATAAAAGTGATATTAAATATTTAAATATAAATTTATATGATTAGTTACAGAGATTTTTAATAGTGAAACAAAAAATAGTCTTCTTTTTATTAATATTATTTTGCGGGAATATATGTGCAGAAAATTATTCTGCCGGCATCTATATTTCTTCCGATTCTGTTCAAATTTCAAATGATACCGAAATACATAATTATCCTGATAATGAGAAAACAGGGCAGTCTGTACCAAAGGATATATCTGGTTCTTCAACTGATACATTAAACGCTGATGTTATTTATTCATCTTCGGTCATAACGGAACAGGGTATGGCGGTTTCTTCAGAATCTTTTCCTGTTCATGCATATTCAAATCAGTCGGTGATTGAAAAATCAACAAATACTGGAACTGTTTTTCCTGCAGAAATAACAGAAAATAACGGCGTTTTATTTTCAACCGTTACAGTTTCAACGTCTTCTGGAAAACAAGTATCAGTCTCAACGACAAGTTTTAATGAAGACGAGTTAGGAACATACTACCAGTCCGGAGCAATTATTGAAGAAGCAAAAAAAGAAACATTATATGCATTATCCGTTCCTACGACGACATCCCAGAATATAGCAGGAAAAGAAGCATTGGAAAAGATTGAAAAAATAGAAGATAAAGACAAAATAATAAACTCAACTTCAACGCCGCCTAAGCAAACAATGGGAAATGTTAGTAAACAGCAAAATACCGATGATGTAAATCTCCCTGTAAGCGTGCTTCCGAGCCTGCCTTTTCAATCTCAGTTGCTTCTTTCAGGAAGAAAACTTATAGGAGTTGACTATGCGGCAACTCTCTATGATAATGAAGAATCAGGAAAGAGATCGAATTCATCATCATTCTCAATGAGTCAGGAATTACAGATGAAAATAAAAGGGAAAGTCGGCAGTAAGCTTGAACTTAATGTTGATTTTGATGATACGCAGGAAGATAAGAAAGATATATCAATAGTATATAAAGGTGATAAAGATGAATTTATACAGCAGGCTGCTTTCGGTGATATAGACATATTACTTCCAAGTACTGAATTTTCCGGATATTCAAAACAGTTATTCGGTGCAAAGATAGATACAAAGTATAAAGGTCTTAGCACAAATGCATTTTTCTCAAAAACAAAAGGCTATTCTGAAAGTAAGCAATTCAAAGGAAATACGAAAACAGAAAAGAAAACAATAGCAGATACTGCTTATGTACAGTTAAAATATTATTATATGATAAAAGATTCTTCTAAAAACATTAAACAGGGAACTGCAAAAGTATATCTTGATAAAGGAAAGGTTTCGGCATCAGATTATATAGTAATTTCGACATCAACTTCTTTGCAGTATATGAAAGATTTGACATATACTGCGTATAACGGAAATTTCATTAAATTGGTTGCAGGCACTGATTATACGATAGATTATAATACAGGCGTTTTAACTTTTAAGTCGACTTTATCAAAACAGTATGTAGTTGCGATAGATTATCAGTTTACTGACGGAACATGGCTGTCGGACAGCAGTACAATTTCTAGCGGAAGTCCTCAAATAATAAAAGATGTGAATAATACTTCCTCTTTATCAACGGAGCTGCATACATTTTATAGCCTGGGAAACTACCAAATCACAAAATATAACGGAAGGGACAACTTTATACTTGAAGTCAGAGATTTAAATAATTCAGTACCTACAATAATAAATCCTGGAAGTAAATCTGTTCCTAAGTTTCCGAATGTTGAAGGTTATGATGCAAATATTAATGTTGATTTTGATAACGGAATATTTAATCTAGAGCCTATAAACGGATTGCCAATGCATGATGATTTATATACTTCTGCAACTCACAGATATAATTTCGTTACTGAATATCAATATAAAGTTAAAATTTTCAGTCTTAGAAGCGATATAGTTCCTATGTCTGAAAAAGTTGTCATTGACGGTAAAACTTTAAAAATCAACGATGATTATACAATAGATTATGATGTCGGTATCGTTACTGTTTTAAAAGAAGATCTTATACAGGAAAGTTCTGTTATAGATATTTCTTATGACTACTCTCCTATTGGAGGTACTTCGGCAGGATCTACTCTTGTTGGTTTAAGATCTGAATATAATTTTAGCAATAATCTGTCTGTCGGAGGAAGCTTTATATATGAATTTTCTGCACAGGATACTGCTTTGCCTGATTTATACAATACTCCGTCAAGCACGTTTGTCGGAGAAGTTGATACAAAAATAAAAGATGTTGAAGTTGCCGACGGTTTGAAAATGTCAGTCACGGCGGAATATGCAAAAAGTCAATATATAGAAAACACTACTGGAAAAGCTATAGTTGAATCAATGGAAGGAGCAAAGCAGGAGGATTCGTTAACTTTAATAGATGATAATTGGTTTTATTCATCAACGCCTAACAGTATTGGAACGGGATATGACATAAATGCTTTGACATGGAACAATTACGATGTCGAGAAAAAAACTATAGATCCAAACCTCGAAATTATTTCAGGTGAGAAACAACAGGTTATGGATTTGGTTTATGATCTTACTGCATGTGAACACGCTTCAATTGCTCAGATAGTTTCTTCTTCAGGATATGACTTTTCAGATAAACTGTATTTGGAAATATGGATTAAGGGAGATTTAAATAACACTATAGTACAGCTTGATTATGCCTCGAATATTAATGAAGATTCTGACAGAGATTCCGTCCTTGATACCGAAGATACCAACGGAGACGGCATCATAAGCCCTTGGGAAGATATAGGAAGGAATTTTCAAAACAAAACAAGTGCTTACGGAGTGTCTAAAATAGGAGCAAATAACGGTAAACTTGATACCGAGGATATCAATACTAATAATATTCTTGATAAATATGAATCGAATATGAGCAGTTTTATTTTAAACAGTTATGCAGATAAAACAAAAACTACATGGCAGAAAATTCAAATACCTTTAGATCTTACAACTGATGCGGATAAGGATTTATGGAGAAATACAAAAATTGCAAGAATAACATTATCCGGAGACAGGCAGGGAACTATAACAATAGGTAAAGTTTCCGTAGTCGGAAATAAGTGGACAGAGGTACAGTCTAATTCTTTAAGCGATTTTGAAATATCTTCAATAGGCAGGGATGACCCAAGGTATGTTTCATTACTCAGCAATTCAGATTACCAAAGTTTATATGATATAAATTCAGGAACAGTAAGAGATGAGCAGTCTTTGGATTTATCTTATGATTCAAGCTCTTCAAATGACGAATTTTATGCAAAAACTACTTATACAAGCGCAATTAATATTTCAAATTATGAAAATTTTAAATTTTTCTTATATGTGTCTTCATCAACTGCTATTTCTTCCGGTAACGAAAGCGATTTCATAATGATGGTAGGAGGCGACAGTGATAATTATTACCAGTATACTTTGCCTATAACGGAAGATTTAAAAGGTAAATGGACTTTGCTTTCAGTTAAACAGACAGGATATGGTGCTACTGCAGAATGGGATGCCAGTGATACCCATGTAACGAAAATAGGAAGTCCGTCATTACAACAGGTTTCATTCATTCAGACTGGGTTGAAAACAAAACAAGCTGATGCCGGTGAAATTTGGGTCAATGAGATCCATGTGAAAGGCGCTAAAAGCAAAGACGGAAATGCATGGAAAGTCAATATGAATTTAAAATGGGACGGGACAGGAGCTGTTGGTCCTGTTACATTGGATGTAAACAGAAAAAGTATAGATCAAAATTTTGAAACTTTTGCTCCAGGCACTTACGGCAGAGATTATCTGGAAGATTATGCAGGAGTTACTTTTAAAGGTATAGATATTGACGGCATAGAAGTTTTGCCGTTAAAAGCTTCTCTTACAAAGACTAAAACCATTACTCCTTTGGCTTTGGAAAATGAATCTGATACGGTATCAGTGCTTGATGAGGGAAGAATCGTTTCTTATACTGGTAAAGCGGAAACAGTTTTATCTGCAGGAACTGATTTGCCGAAGATTTCTCTTCAATATACAAGGTATGTAAAAGATACCGAGAATATAGAAAGACTTGAGGATGCCGAGACTGTTTCCGCAAATCTAGTATATTTGAATCCTATAGATTTTGATATTCTGCCTACGAGTCTTACATGGGATTATAAAGTTAAAAACTCATATTACAAAGTATATCCGGATGAACCTATTCAGGATTCAAATACATTTTTAGATTTAGACACTTTTAGAAAATACATGGATATTGATGATTTCCTAACATTGGAAAAAACTGAAACTTGGGGATTTAAAACGCCTTTTAAAATATTGGATACTATTATTTTTTCTCCGGGATACACTCTTACAAGAGTAAATGAAAAAAATAAAGAAGATTTTGAAAATCAAGAAATTAATTATGATAAATCTTTGAATCAGGATATAGGAGCAAGTTTAAATTTTCAGGTTTCAAAATGGTTCCAGCCGAGTGTTGTTTACAATGTTAATACAAAAGAAACATACGATTTAAATTACAGTTCTGATACGGCAAACATTATTTATCCCGGACAGAAAAAATATATAGAAAGAACGGGAACTACTGAATTTACATGGAATTTACAGGCAAAAGATATCTTGGATTCCAAATATTTAAAATCATTAACTTTTACGACATCTTACAGAATGCAGGATTCAGACGCTTATTCAAATGTCGAGAAAAGTTTTTCATCCATAGGTTTTGCCGTAGATAAATTATGGATAAGAGGTAATTTAATGAAAGATATTTTACCTAGTTATTCTACAAGCACTTATACGGTAAAAAGTGTCGTACAGAGGGATGACAGAAGAATAATTGGAAGATATAATCCTTTTGAAACATTCAACTTGCAAGGCGCTTTTTTCCCTATAAAGACAATGACTGTAAGTTTTACTTTTACTGAAGGCGAGCAGGAATCCTATACAACTGGTACTTATGCGGATACTTATACAAGAACATGGCCTGATATATTAATAGGATTTTCAAGACTTGAAAGAATTTTTGACACTAAATTTATATCTGATACCCAACTGAATTTGAAGCATAATAAAAAAACAAGTACAACTTCAAATGTATCTTATGAAGACAGTATAATGTACGGAGGAGATTATAAATTTAAAATTTTAAAAAAGTTTGATGTTCTTTTTGAAGCGGATATAACTACGACAGAAGAAACAGATCTTGCGAAAAGAGTGCAGATTGGAGAGGGAGAAACTTTTGAATGGGCAATGCAGGGAGCGGTTGACATAAAGCAGTGGAGAATGAGTTTAAGATATGAGAATTCTCAACAATGGGAAAAAAACTCAACCGGAAATTTGTCAAGCCAAATATTTGCAAATGATATTACAGGTCAGATTACATCCGATTTGTTATTCCCTTCGGGAATGAAAATACCTTTTTTCGGGATGATACCTTTAAAAAACAGAATAATCTTTGATTCGAGTATTTTTTATAAAACTCAGAGTTCGGCGGTTAATGTTGAAGATAATAATTTACAAAATTACGGTTTGAAATTATCGGCAGATTATGAAATATCAAAAAATTTTAGGTTCACGCTTGGAGCAGGCTGGTCAAGATACGTTTACACTTATGTGCCTGATGAAAATTATACGCTTGTTGAACTTGCTAGCAAATTGACCGTTCAATTTTAAAAATGAAAAATATAATATTTTTTTTATTATCGATTGTTTTTCCTAGAACTTGTTCCTGTTGCGGGACGACATTGCCTTTTAACGGGAAAGAAAATATCTGTAAAGCTTGTTTTGAAGGGTTTGCTAAAAATGAAGGATTGATATGCAAAAAATGTTCGGTTCCTTTGGAAGACGGCGGTGCTCATTGTTATGATTGCAAGGACAATAAAAATATATATTTTGAGGTATTAAAATCTCCGTATGTTTATAAGGATAAAATAAAAAAAGTTATCAAAAAATTTAAGTATTCAAACAGAACTTTTTTGTCTGCAGATTTAGCTCACCCCATGTCGGATTTAATAACTAAAGAGATATGGTGTAAAGACATAGATTTAATCATTCCTGTGCCGCTGCATTTTTTTAGGAGATTTAAAAGGGGGTATAATCAGTCTTTTTTACTTGCAAAACATATAGGAGAATCTTTGAATAAACCTGTATATAAAAATTTTTTATTGCGTAAAAAGAATACAATACCTCAATTTGTACTCGGGCGTGAAGAAAGAGAAAGAAATTTGGAAAGTAATTTTGTTTTGAATAAAAAATATACTGCTGCAGTAAGAGGTAAGAATATTTTATTGGTAGATGATATAGCCACAACCTGTATTACAGTTAATCAATGTTCAAAGGTTTTAAGAAAGTCAAAGGCAAAAAGAATTTTTGTCGTTACTATAGCAAGAGCAAAATAATTAAATATTGGATATTTGACTATCTATTCATAAAAATGTAAAATTTATAATCTAAATTTATTATTACACGGATATCTTTTGGAGGATATAATGGCAAAATTGAAAACGGGAAGACATACTTCTGCACTTAAAGAGGTCAGAAAAACTGAGAAGAGAACAGTTAGGAACATTGCGACAAAAAGTAAAATAAAAACTATGGCAAAAAAAGTTGAATCGGCAGTAAAAGCAAAAGATGTTGAAGCGGCGAAAGCAGCTCTTAAATGTGCTTTTTCAGAATGGGATAAAGCTAAGAAAAAAAATGTAATTCATAAAAATGCTGCATCTAACCAAAAAGCAAGACTTTCAAAATTAGTAGCATCAATATAATTAAAAATC
>Ga0265294_10006298_pt1 | contig 14284 bp, 20 predicted proteins | sample MunlanPumphouse3_FD_192504 | JGI IMG/M metagenome (GOLD analysis project Ga0265294, IMG submission 192504) | Groundwater microbial communities from a municipal landfill in Southern Ontario, Canada - Pumphouse #3 | ecosystem: Environmental > Aquatic > Deep subsurface > Groundwater | place... | reverse complement strand
ATATCCATATTGCTCACCATAAACTCCTGATTATATGATTAACTGTGTTCTGCAAAATTCGTTAACCACTTAATAATCAACGACTTTTACTCGTTTTTTTCTTGAAATCTCCTCCTGTTGGCGATATATTGTAATGTGTTGATGAACAACAACATAAGCACCAAAAAGAGGAGAAAATATAATGCAAAATTCACTATTTTACGACTACTACGCGCTAATTGATTCGTGCTCATTTCTGAAAAAATATGATGCACTTTTCCGCGCCTTCGACATGATATATGACCAGCCGGACTTCCCTGAAGTCGGTCGCCATGGATATCGGCGCTCTGCCTATTTCAAGGCATTGATTTACAAAAGATCAGCCAACATCAAATACATCTCCGACTTGATTCGTGATCTGGAAAGCCGTCCGATTCTTGCCGAGATGTGCGGATTCAACGCCGGGCGAATTCCCGATGCATCCCGCTTCTCGCGTTTCCTGACCGATAACAACAACTCTGAATTCGAAAATTTATTTCATGCTTCCGGCAAGTTACTGGTCAAAAAAGGCGCCGCTACGCTGGATGTGGTCATGGCTGATTCCAAGCCCATCAAAGCCAACACCAAGCATAACAACCCTAAAAACCCCAACCGCAAACTCGACAAGACTACCAAAATCAAGCGCAATCCAATGGCCACGCTCAGTTATTATTCCTACATCAAACAACCGAACGGCGATAAAAAGAAAACTTTTACCTGGTTCTGGGGTTATCGAACTCACGTTTTGCTCAGCGGCGAAGGCATTCCTTTAATCGAATTAACATTGCCAAACAACCGTACTGATGGCAAGGTTGCCAAGGCACTGCTGAAAAAGTTCGTCCGGGTCTATGGTCAGAAAAAGGGACGCATTTTTATCGGCGATGCCGGATATGATGAACGCGAACTCTACAAATTCATTGTCGAAGAACTTAAGGCAGAACCATTTATTCCTTTGAATAGACGCAACCGGCAACCAGATAAAAAATTAGGTTCTCACGGCTTGCCGTTATGCCAGGCTAAGCTTGAAATGAAATTTGCAGGGATCAGCCGGGACAAAGCTCGCACCCGCAAGAAATTCCGTTGTCCGATTAGAGCCGCATCCAAAAAGGAAAAGGCTTCTCTACCTCGGTTATGCCCTATCGAGCATGAACTTTTTGGTTCCGACAAATGTTATGGTTGTACCGCCTATATTGACGTCACCAATGACCACCGCAGTCAAGTACCAAGAGAATCGAAACGCTTCAAGGACACTTACAAATGCCGTACTGAAGCGGAACGCTATTTCTCCCGACTTGGTCCTCGCGAAGTCGAGGAAATGTCACAGTATAAATACCGTGCTATCCGCAACCAGATGACCATCGCACATCTGACGTTGAGCTTAACCGCTGTCGCTGCCGCGCTGGTGCTGGAGCAACCGGATAAAATCCGTTGCTACAAGACTTTCGCTGACGTCGCTTAGCTTAAGCTGTCATAAAAAAGTAAATTTGTCAAACAACACGCATTGTTTCCAATGCAGGATGGCTTACGCCTAAAATTTCAATTTTTACTACAAAATCCGGCTTACCTGAGCGATTTTACCGCCAGATAAAACTTTTTCGACATTTATGACGAAAACCCGGCTATGACTTGTTGCCGAATCTCTGATTATCTCCTATTTCGCATGAGTCATGGTTGTTCAGGCAGTTAAATCAAATTATAAACTATTTTATGAAATTTTCAAGTTTTCATTAGCATTGAAAAGTATTCTTTGCTGATTATATTAGTTTCAATAACCTTATCCCCGGAGTTGATTATGAATAAAATATTGCTTTTTATTAGTTGCGCCGCTGTTGCGGTTCTGCTTAACGGCTGCGCCACCGCTATGTCCAACAACCAATACACGGTCAATATCGCCAACGGCCAGAATCAGGAACGCACGTTCAGAATATACAACCGTAACGGAAAATATATTCACATGGGCAAAACTCCGATGATGGTTACCCTCCGCGCTCAATCTGATAAATTTTTCGCCAAAGAAATTTATAATATCAAATTTGACGGCGGCAAGGAACGTACCATAACAGCTACTTTGACACCATGGTACTGGGGCAACTGCATCAATATTTTCGGTTTCATTGTTGACGGCTTTACCGGTTCTATGTGGGCGCTTCCTGATCGGGTGAACATTGATATTCCCGAGTCCGCAGACCCCGATTCGCAAAAAATAAATTTGTAACAAAAAGCTACTTTAAAAATGAATTACAACGATTCTCTGACTGAACTTTCCGCGTTAATTACTAAACAAAAACAAAACCTTAAAGAACTTGCACGCTTTGTCTGGAAAAATCCTGAGCCGCCGCTACAGGAACACAAAGCTTGTGTGGCTCAGACTAAACTGCTTTCAGAATATGGCTTCAAGTTGCAATCGCCTTTCGCCGGATTAGATACCGCATACCTGGCAACCTGCGGAAGCGGAGAACACACTTTCTGTTTTGTCGCAGAATACGATGCTTTACCAAAACTAGGTCACGGTTGCGGTCATAATTTGATTTGTACTGCGGCAATCGCCGCAGGCATGGCGTTAAAAGAATTGCTTGAAAAACAAAATCTGCCGGGACGGATTGCCGTAATGGGAACACCCGGCGAAGAGTCTGCAGGCGGCAAGGTTCTGATGCTCCAGCAAAATTGCCTGAAAAACATTGATGCCGTCATGATGGTTCACCCTTCGTGGCGAACTACCATTGACACCGGTTCAACCGCGATTCGCCGTTTCAACGTTGCGTTTCACGGCAAATCGGCGCATGCCGCCGGTTCTCCCGAATTAGGGTTGAACGCTTTAGATGCGGCACTGATGCTTTTTAATGGCGTCAATGCCTGGCGCCAGCAATTACCGGAAAACGCCCGTGTACATGGTATCATCGCCGAAGGCGGCAAGGCCCCGAACATCATTCCTGACTATGCTCAATGCCGTTTTTTTCTGCGTTCAACTTCAGACGACACTTTAGATGCCATGGAAACACGTTTCCATGAAATGATCAAAGGTGCGGCGCTGATGGCTGGAGTTAAAGCTGAAACCTCCCCGCTTAATGTTCCATACCGCTCACGAAAACCAAATTCTGTCTTAAACAATGCATACTTTCAAAATGCCCAGATTTGTGGTCTTAATCCGGTTATTCCGGCACGCGGCGGTCGCGGCTCCAGTGATTTTGGAGATTTTTCGCATGTACTCCCCGGCATTCATCCTTATTTTGGTATTTCAGACCATGAAATCGCGGGACATTCTCTGGATTTCGCAGCTGCCTCAAATTCAGAATATGCCATTGAACAAATGCTCAAAGCCGCCGCAACCATGGCCAATATCGGGTTGCAATTTTTAACCGATACTGACTTCAGAAATCAAGTAATATCTTAAACCGTTTCACCCTATAGGTCACAGTCATGTTCACACCTACTTTCGGCAATTCCATTCAGGAATATTTTGTTGGAAAATTCCGTTCCGTAGCCAACGAACGTCGCAGTCGTTTGGCCGCACTCAAAACGCGTGATGACGCAGAACGTTATGTCGCGGATGTCCGCAACAAAATTTTATCAATATTTGAGCTTCCTACTCAAAAGTCTCCGCTCAATGCAGTATGCACGGGTACTGAACAGCTTCCAAACTATCGAATTGAAAAAATCATTTATCAGAGCCGACCCGATTTACCTGTAACTGCCAACCTGTATATTCCAGAACATATTAAGGAAAAATGTCCGGCAATTGTTTTTCTTTGCGGACACTCGATGGAAGGCAAGCATAGTACAGTTTATCAAACCGCATGCATCAATTTGACCAAACAGGGCTACGCAGTTCTGATTATCGATCCTATCAGCCAAGGCGAACGCTATCAGTTTCTCAACGTACCGAATTCCGATACGGTTAACGGTTCATGTACTCGAGAACACAATATGCTCGGCAAACAATTACTTCTGGTTGACGAATACTTTGGAGCATGGCGTGCCTGGGATGCCATTCGCGGCCTGGATTACCTGCTGGAACGTCCCGAAATTGACCGGTCACGCGTTTATATTACCGGTAATTCCGGTGGCGGCACCATGACAACCATCACTAATCTATTGGAGGAACGTTTTGCCGCTGCCGCGCCTAGTTGCTATATCACCAGCTGGCAGCACAACATCGAAAACGAGCTGGCCGCCGACAGCGAACAAATACCGCCTGGCATTTCTGCGCTAGGCTGTGAAATGGGTGATCTTCTGCTGGCCAGAGCACCGCGTCCATTGCTGATTCTTGGTCAGAAAAACGATTTTTTTGATGCGCGCGGAACCTCTGAAACTTATGAGGAAGTAAAACGGGTATATTCACTGCTAGGCGCAGAAAAAAATGTCGAACTTTTTATTGGTCCGACTGATCACGGTTATTCGCGCCACAACCGGGAAGCCATGTACAAATTTTTTGCCCGACACAGTGGCGTTTCAGGTGAGCTTACTGAACCTGCTGAAACTGCAACTTTGGCTCCTGAACAGTTGCGTTGTTTGCCTTCCGGACAGGTTGAATATCTATCCGGCCGCCGGCATGTCAGGGATTTTACAATCGAACTGGCCGACACATTGGCTGCGAAAAGAAAAAAACATAGCCCTGACCAATTGCGTGATTTTTTTTGCGACCTCTTTCAAGCAAACCAAATTGCAACTCCATACTACCGGGTTTTACGCCCCCAGTCAATCAATTCCGAGACCCCCAGAACTCGGGTCATTTCGCGTTTCGCACTGGAGGTTGAACCGGAAATACCAGCGGTACTGAAACTGATCGCAAAAACCGCATTCTTTCATCTGCCTTCTAATCGCAGCGCCATTCTTTATATCCCGCATCTCGATTCAACCACGGAACTGGATGAATTCGCGTGCCTCCCGCAAACTGTTTTCGGATTGGATGTGCGCGGAATCGGCGAAACCCGTCCGCTCGGCGGCGACCAACACAGCCGTGAGTTTTTCCTGCCATACAGTTATGATTATCATTTTGCCTGCTGCCACATGATGCTTGGCGAATCTTACCTCGCCGCAAAAGTTCGCGATATTCTAGGCGCAATCAAACTTTTAGAGGCGAACGGCTACAGCGAAATCCATCTTTCAGGACGCGGAATGGGAAGTATTCCGGCCGCACTGGCGGCTCTGATTCACGGCAATACCGCTTCAGTCACCCTATACAATGCCCCGGAATCCTGGGATTCAATGTTGCGCGAGCCGATCACATTATGGCCGCAGTCATGCATGCTGAAAGGCATTCTGAAACACACTGATTTGCCGGACGTTTTTAACTCTTTGAAAAACCTGAAAATGATCCGGCAATGGGACAATTTATTTAACGAAATATCTTTGTAAAAGTTGTAACTTAGTCCTTAAAGATCGCGCGCGCATTATGCGCGCGCGATCTTTAGATGTAAACTTATGAAAGGCATAATATGAACGAATTCCCAATCTTAGGTTATGACATCGGCGGCACTAAAATAGCAGTGGCACTGATGATGAACGATGGAAAAGTGATTACGTCAGAGCGTTTTGACAACATGGATACAGATCCTGAAAAAATGCTGCCGAAACTTGCCGAATGTGGACTTAGCATGCTGAAAACTGCTGGTATCAGCAGTTCCGCCGTGCCCGGAATCGGGATTTCCACACCAAGTCCAGCCGATATCCCCAACGGCATCATCACGGCACCTCCGAACAATCCCAAGTGGCGCAATGTTGAAATCGGTAAGTTCCTTTCTGAAAAACTCGGAATTGAAACCATCATGGAAAATGATGCCAACGCCGGAATGCTGGCCGAATGGTTTTTCGGCGCCGGACGCGGCTGCCGCAATGCAATTTACCTGACCATGAGTACCGGTATTGGCGGCGGCATTATCGCAGAAGGACATCTGATCGAAGGCAAAAGCTTTTTTGCCGGAGAAATCGGCCACATGGTCATTGATCGCGAAGGCCCACTATGCAACTGTGGTTTGCGCGGATGTTATGAAGCATTCTGCGGTGGTCGGGCTGTTGCTCAAAGATTGCAAAGTGAATTATCCGGACAACCGGAACATGCCATAGTCAAGGCTGCCGGAGGAAAAGTCGAAAATATCAACTTTGTTACATTGGAAAAAGCCGTTATCGCCGGAGATAAGTACGCCATGGAAATCTGGGAAGAAATCGCCTTGCGCAATGCACAGGGAATCGGCATTCTGATCAATATCTTTAATCCGGAAAAAATAATCCTAGGCACAATTGCCTGGGCTGCTGGAGATATTTTTCTTTCTCCGATAAAACGGTATTTACCGCAATTCTGCTGGAAGGAAACTCTGGCCGACTGCGAAATTACAGTCAGTGCCCTGCGCCGGGATATCGGCTCATACGCCGGACCGGCAATCGTTCTGAATCACCTTTACAATGAAGGACGTTATAATCCATTTGGCTGAAGGCATATTTGGATATGACCTTCGTCAGGCAATGAAGTGGTTTAAGGAATGACTGGACAAGCTTGAGTGAGGATATCTGGAATCCGGCAAGGACGCCCAGCTTTATTGACACATGCAAGAGTAACCACGCCGCGGACCAACAGTTTTTCACCGCAAAATACCTCAGTCGTTATCACCAAACGGGGACCGCGAATTTCTGAAACGATGCTTTTAAAAATCAGCAGATCGTCATAATGCGCAGAAGAAAAATAACGGCAGTTCACTTCTGAAACCGGCAAGAAAAAACCCTCTTTTTCAAGTTCCCGATAAGGAAGTCCCGCATCACGCAACATTTCAGTCCGGCTACGCTCAAAATATTCGAGGTAGTTAGCATAGTAAACTACCCCCATCTGGTCAGTATCAGCATATGGAACCCGGTATTGACTGAAATGTGAACGTATCTTATCAAGGATAAAATCGACCACCTGCTCAATGCTCAGACCACTGGAATCAACAAATATCGCATCGTCAGCCTGCTTTAGGGGCGCAACTTCACGGGTAGAATCCCGTTGGTCACGCTCGGCAATTTCTATGGCCACTGATTCAACCGTAGCGCCGTCAACCGTTTCTCCGCCCTGATTAAGCCGGCGATGCGCACGCTCTTCCGGTGAAGCAGTAAGGAAAAATTTATAACGTGCTTCGGGAAAAATAACCGTCCCAATATCACGGCCTTCCATTACAATCATTCCGGAATCAGCGAAATTGCGCTGCAAAGAAATCAGCCATTCACGCACTGATGGAATCGCAGAAATTGGACTAGCCAAAGCAGTAATTTCAGGATTGCGAAGAGCTTTACCGGGAAATTCGCCATTGACACAAATTTGATAACCGGAATCGCCGACGATATATGTCAACGACATCACATCTAAAATCGGCTTCAAACCAGCATCGTTCAAATCATCTTCAACAATACCCTTTTTTAAGGCAAACCAAGCAACCGCCCGGTATAAATTCCCGGTATTGATGTAAGGAATATTCAATCGCGCAGCAAGCGCTTTTGCTATAGTGCTTTTACCGGAAGCCGCCGGTCCGTCTATTGCGATTACCGGTTTTTTCATATCGCACCGTTTTAGTTGCCGCCGCGACGACCGCGCAGACGACCGTTTTTCAAGAAACCGTCATAATTGCGCATAGTAAGATGAGACTCCAGCTGGGTCAGTGTATCAAGCACTACTCCAACCATAATCAGCAGACTGGTACCACCGAAAAATGAAGCTACCATCATCGGCACCTTGAAACTGTTAGTCAGAATCATCGGAAAAATCGCCAGAGCCATCAGAAACAATGAACCGGCAAAAGTGATCCGGGACATCGAATGATCAAGGAATTCAGCAGTCGGCTGCCCTGGTCGAATACCGGGAATATATGCTCCATCTTTCTTCAGATTCTCAGAAATCTGAATCGGATTAAATTGGTTTGCTACCCAGAAATAAGAAAATGCCAAAATCAAAATACCGTATGTTATCATGTATTCTGCTGATCCATAGACAAACATCTGGACGATAAACCCCGGAGCATTCTGCCAGAAACGCAATGCCATACCTGGAATCGACAGCAAAGCACCGGCAAAAATTATCGGCATAACCCCGGCAAAATTGACTTTTAAAGGCATATAAGTACTGCCGCCATGGACTTGACTTCCAACAGATTTGCGAACCATCTGAATTGGAATTCTGCGCATCCCCTGAGAAAGCATGATTGTCGCCGCAGTAACCGCCGCAAAGACCAGTAACAGAATTAGCAACTGGACTGGACGAAAGTTAGCCCCCGACGCAGTCTGTTCGTTTAATGACATCTCTATCAACGACCAGACCGCTTGCGGAAGGCGGGCAATAATATTGATGGTAATAATCAACGAAACACCGTTGCCGATGCCTCGCTCGGTAATCTGTTCGCCAAGCCATGTTAAAACCATAGTGGCACAAGTCAGCACGACAACTGTCATAATGATAAACATGCTCTCATTGCCGACAATCAGCGGCGAGTCAGGAACCGGCATACCGAGGCGCGCCGGATTAAGCATCGCCACGGCTGCCATTATGCCTTGAAAAAGGCATACCAGAATAGTCAGGTAACGGGTATACTGTGAGATTTTCTGACGTCCGGAGTCACCTTCGCGTTGAAGTTTTTCAAGCGCTGGAACCGTCGGGGTCAAAAGCTGCATGATAATAGATGCCGTAATATATGGCATAATACCCAAAGTTGCGACTGCAAAATTCTGCAAGGCACCACCGCTGAAAATGTCAAACATTTCCATCAATTGTCCGGCGCTGCCTCCGTCCGCAAGTCCAGTCACATAATCCTTGAGAGCTCTAGGATCAACACCCGGACATGGGATATTGGCAGCAAATCGGGTAATAACGATAATTCCGGCAGTAAACAGCAGTTTCGCACGCAGTTCTTTAATTTTCAGCATATTAACAAATGCAGCAAACATATGTACCCGTCATCCTTTAAGGTTTAGTAATTAAACGATTTCGCAAACTCCGCCGGCACTTTCAATTTTTGCCTTGGCAGCGGCCGAGAATTTGTTTGCTTTTACGGTCAGTTTTTTGCTCAGATCGCCATTGGCGAGGACTTTAAGCAAAACCTTTTTGACGGGAAGCAATGCTTTGGCACGAAGCGCCACTTCGTCAACAACATCTCCGTCATTGAAGTATGTTTCCAGCGTTGAGGTATTAACCAAATTGTATACAACCCGGTCAAAACTCTTAAATCCGCGTTTCGGCAGACGTCTGAAAAACGGAATCTGACCGCCTTCAAAATAGGGACGATATTTGGAACCGGAACGTGATCCGGCACCTTTTTCGCCGCGACCGGAAGTACGGCCCCAGCCTGAGCTGTCGCCGCGTCCGACGCGGTGTCGAGCCTTACGGCTGCCCGGCGTCGGTGAAAGATCGTGCAATTTCATAATTTTATATCCTATAATTTAGATTATTTGCTGATTCCGCGCTTAGCCATGATCAGGTCACGCGATGACAAGGCTTCAATAGCCTTAAAAGTAGCTTTAGCCACATTAACCGGATTGTTTGAACCCAGTGACTTCGCAAGTACGTCGTGAACTCCGGCCAATTCCAGAATCGAACGGACGGCGCCGCCGGCAATCAAACCGGTACCAGTAGAAGCAGGACGCAACAAAATCTTGGCCCCGCCAAATCTGGTTTCTACTTCATGCGGAATAGTTACTCCGTTTAACGGAATATCCACCAGTGCCTTTCTGGCAATTTCGCCGCCTTTGCGAATCGCGTCGGAAACTTCATTAGCCTTACCGTAACCGTAACCGACTTTGCCGTTACGATTACCAACTACGACCAGTGCTCCGAAGCTGAAATTACGACCGCCTTTGACTACTTTGCTGCAACGGTTAATACTAATTATGTTTTCTTCGTATTCGTTGCTTATCACATCATCATTTTTGAATTCATCTCTTCTCGCCATGATTCAGCTCCTAAAAATTGAGTCCGTTTTCTCTGGCGGCATCGGCTATCGCTTTTATCCGGCCATGAAATTTATAACCGGAACGGTCAAACACCACATTGCTGATGTTTGCCGCGACTGCTTTCTCCGCCGCCATCTTGCCGAGTACCTTGGCACCGTCCATATTCGTGGGAACATTTTGTTCTTTGAATTGCTTATCGAGCGAGGAGGTCATCGCCAAAGTCACCCCGTTCTCATCATCAATAAACTGTAAATAAATATTACTTGCAGTAATGCTGACACAGAAGCGCGGACGCGCTGCAGTACCCATGATTTTTGAGCGGATACGCAGATGACGCATATTGCGTTGTTCTTTTCTTGATTTTATCGCCATGATTTATCTCCAGTTATCCGACAGATTTGCCTTCTTTCAGCGTGATCTTTTCATCAGCATAACGAATTCCCTTGCCTTTATAAGGCTCCGGTTTACGAAAACGCCTGATGATTGCTGCCACTTCACCGACGGCCTGCTTGTCGGCACCCTCAATAGTGATATTCGCATCTTTTACCGTAACTTTAACGTTTTTCGGTACTTCAAACTCGATCGGATGCGAATAACCGAGACTTAATGTTAGCTTTGATCCGGCCAGGGCGGCACGATAACCAACCCCGACAATTGTAAGCTCTTTTTTGAAGCCGGTAGTCAAACCAATCACCATATTGTTGATCAGGTTGCGTGCCAGCCCTTGCATAGCGCTGGATACCCGCGATTCATCATTGCGAACCACCAGTATCTGATTATCCTTAACTTCCACCGACACGTGCGGCGGTATCTTCAAGGAAAGCATTTCTTTGCCTTCAACAGTAACGGTTCCGTCACCGACAGCAACCTTGAGGCTCTGCGGTATCGCAACCGGTAATTTTCCTATACGGGACATATTTAAATCCTCATGATTAACAGGTTACCAAATATAGCAAAGAATTTCGCCACCGATATTCTGTTTGGCGGCATCAGAGCCAGACACAATACCTTTAGGAGTGGACAAAATTACAGTTCCAAGGCCATATCTGACGCGAGGAATTTCTTTGCTGCCGCAATAACTCCGGCAGGAAGGTTTACTGATTTTCTTCAGACCTTCAATGACCGGCTTTCCTTTGTAATATTTCAGCGTGACTACCAACTTCTTGGTTGCGCCTTCGCCATCCGCCATAAAGCCGGTAATGTAGCCTTCCTGTTTCATGACAGAGGCAACTTGCTCTTTCATGATGGAATGCGGAATCACGACTTCTTTGAGGGAAGCTGCGCCGGCATTTCTGATGCGTGTCAGCATGTCTGCGATGGGATCTTGAATATTCATTCTGCTTCTCTCCTTAATTACCAGCTGGACTTGGTTACGCCGGGAATTTTGCCGGCAGACGCAAGTTCACGGAAACATATACGGCACAGCTTAAAACGACGGATAACGGCACGAGCCCTTCCGCAGTTCTGGCAACGACTATAGTTACGGGCTTTGAATATGCTGCCGCGTTCACTCTTAACAATCAAACATTTTTTTGCCATTAGACAACTCCTGTTATTCCGCGAACGGAACTTCCATCAAGGTCAGCAATTCTTTAGCTTCAGCATCATTTTTGGCGTTGGTCACAATCGTGACGTTTAAACCAAGCGGATACTTGAGTTTATCCTGGTCGACTTCAGTAAAAACTGAAATATCCGGGACACCGACATTATAGTTACCGGAATGGTCGAAACCATTCTTCGGAATTCCGCGAAAGTCGCGGACTCGCGGTAAGGTAACATGAACAAAACGATCCAGAAATTCATACATGCGGGCACCGCGAAGAGTAACCATTACTCCACTCGGCATGCCGATACGCAATTTGAAATTAGAAACGTTTTTGCGTGCTTTGGTAGTTACCGGCTGCTGTCCGCTGATTGCCGTGATCTGTTTACGCGCTTCTGAAAACGCATCACGGTCTGCTGTGCTTGAGAGCCCGGAACTGAGTACAATTTTCTGCAATTTTGGAATTTGCATGACGTTGGTGAACCCGAACTTCTCTTTCAAAGCCGCTTTCACCACTTCATTATATTTTTTCTTCATATCTGGCATTGTTGTTTACTCCGCTTTTGCTTCGGTAGCGATTGGAGTCACATTGGAAACATGAACCGACACCGAACGATCAATCATTCCGCCCTGCGGATTAATCTTAGACTTCTTGACCGTTTTACGACCGATGTTACTGCGTTTTTCAGGCGTCAGATTGGAAAATTCCAAAACTACACGGTCTTTTTTCGGTAGAATTACCACCACGGTGGCTTCTTCGTTTTTCCAGTCGCCGCTGTTCACGACAACCTTATCGCCTTTCTTAACATGATATTTCTTTTTCATTACAAAACCTCCGGCGCAAGGGAAACAATCTTCATAAAATTCTTTTCCCGAAGTTCGCGAGCCACCGGCCCGAAAATACGGGTACCGATCGGATTGTTGTCTTTATCAATCAAAACCGCAGCATTGTTGTCAAAACGCAAAACCGAGCCATCCTCACGACGAATCGGTGATTTTGTGCGAACAACAACGCACTTCACGACTTGGCCTTTTTTAACCGTTCCATCAGGAATGGCTTCTCTAACAGAAGCCGAGATAATGTCGCCAACGCGCGCATATCTGCGTCTCTGACCGAGAACAGTAATAGTGAAAACCCTCTTAGCGCCTGAGTTGTCAGCAACTTCAAGCTGTGATTGCATTTGAATCATAGTAGCTGATCTCCTTAGTTAGCGCGGCTGATTACTTCAACCAAACGCCATCTTTTGGTTTTGCTCAGCGGGCGGGTTTCGCTAATGCGGACAGTATCGCCTTTTTTGGCGTCGTTCTGTTCGTCATGAGCCACGAATTTATTACGTTTCTTAATTACTTTTTTATACATCGGGTGAGCTGTACGGCGTGCCACCACCACAATAATCGTCTTATCTTGAGCGTCGCTGGCTACTACGCCGACGCGCTCTTTGCGATTACCGCGTTTTGCAATATTTTCAACTTGTTCCATGATTACATCCATTCAGTTTAGCCGTTGATTTGGGCGGCCGCACGGGCCGTCTTCTCGGTAAGGATCCGGGCGATATCCCGACGCACCATACGGACTCTGGCAAATTTTTCCAATTGCCCGGTTCTGGACTGAATTGTCAGATTAAGCCGCTCACGGCGCAATTCTTCGATCTGACTATCCAGTTCTGCATCCGTCATCTGTTTAATTTCTTTATTATTCATCGCTTTTCACCTTCTTATCGGGAGAGAAATTTACAACGCAGCGCCAACTTATTGGCGGCACGCGCAAATGCTTCACGAGCCAGTGTTTCTGAACAACCGCTCACTTCGAAGAGCACATGTCCGGGTTTCACCGGAGCAACCCAACCTTCTACCGCGCCTTTACCTTTACCCATACGAACTTCCAATGGTTTCTTGGTATAAGACTTCGCCGGAAAAATATTAATCCAGACTTTACCGGTTCTTTTCAGATGGCGATTGATCGCAATACGTGCCGCTTCAATCTGGTTGTTGGTGATATAAGCACGACCAAGAGATTGTAACCCGAAATCACCATGATTAACTTTATTATTTGATTGGGCCAGCCCGCTATTACTTCCGCGCTGTATTTTTCTGTACTTTACCCTTTTTGGCATTAGTGCCATAGTCCTGTTCCTCCGTAACTTCGTTGTGACAAATCCAGACCTTTATGCCGATTTTCCCGGCTGTAGTATTCGCTTCAATAAAGCCGTAATCAATATTGGCTTTCAGCGTATGCAGTGGGGTACGGCCTTCTTTATACTGCTCGGAACGCGCCAGTTCAGCACCGCCGAGACGGCCGCTGGCATGAATTTTTATGCCATCTACACCCATATCCATAGCAGTTTGAATGGCTTTCTTCATAGCACGACGAAAACCAATACGTCTTTCCAACTGCATGGCTATATTTTCGGCAACCAGTTGTGCATTGGTTTCAGCGCGTCTGATTTCGCCAATGTCGATAATTATCTCTTTATTGGCGGTCAACTTTGAGAGTTCGCCGCGCAAAATATCCAGTTCAGCGCCTTTTTTACCGATCAAAAGACCGGGACGGGCGGTGAAAATGGTAATCCGCACCCGGGTGGATGCGCGTGCAATTTGAATTCTGGCAATCGCCGCTCCAACAAATTTATCACGGATAAATTTGCGGATCTTCAGGTCTTCATGTAACCAGTCGCCAAAAACACTTTTTTGGGCGAACCAGCGGGATTCCCAATTCTTGGTCAGGGCTGTTCTCAGCCCAATAGGATTAACTTTTTGTCCCACGTTGACTTCCTCTTAATTAATTATCCGTCAAAATGATCGTAAAATGACTGGTTC
>Ga0265294_10006297_pt1 | contig 14284 bp, 13 predicted proteins | sample MunlanPumphouse3_FD_192504 | JGI IMG/M metagenome (GOLD analysis project Ga0265294, IMG submission 192504) | Groundwater microbial communities from a municipal landfill in Southern Ontario, Canada - Pumphouse #3 | ecosystem: Environmental > Aquatic > Deep subsurface > Groundwater | place... | reverse complement strand
AAGCCTCAGAATTATCTTCTCTACCTTGATGGCAATGGTGATCTTATGTTCGAGGCCGTTAGATGAAGACGCGTATTGCTGTAAGCGCCTGCCTTGTTGGATTCAAATGCCGTTATGATGGAAAATCAAATCGCAATGAGAGTGTCGTCCTTCTTGAAGAGCATCCTGACATTGAGCTTGTTCCTGTTTGCCCGGAATGCCTTGGCGGCCTTACTGTTCCGCGTGAATGCGCCGAGAGAAAAAAAGGAAAGGTTGTTACCTCATCTGGAATTGATGTGACAAGGCAATTCGAGCAAGGCTCGCAGATAGCCTTGAAGAAAGTCCTTGAATCAGGATGCAAGCTTGCGATTCTCAAGGCTCGAAGTCCTTCATGCGGAACCGATGCCATCTATGACGGAACGTTCTCACATGTTGTGATAACAGGCTCTGGAGTGTTTTCCGCTCTTCTTCAGGAGAACGGGATCAAGGTCTTTTCCGAGGAGCAATTGCCGTTGCTGCAAGAGCAATCAGGATTGCAAGGCTGATCCACTGGGATGTGGAGAATAGCCATAGGCTTCCTCTCTGCGAATCGCCTCTGAAAAACTCAATGATGAATCTGAATACTGAATAAAGCAGAAGAAACAGCCTGAACTGGTTCCTTTTACGCAAAAGAAGGAAGACGCAAAGCATTATGCAGAATATTGATTCGCAAATCTGCGTCGGGAAACGCATTCCGGTTTCCGAGATGATTCTGCCATAGCAGCATCCTGCAAGAAGGCAGCCGATTCTTCCTATCCCTATTGAAATTGCAAACGATGGTGACAGGAAATCAAGGGTAACGCTTGGATCAAGGCTGTTTGTCCTGCATACGAGCAGGATTGCAGCAATGCCTCCTGCAAATCCTCCGTACAGGACAAAACCTCCTGAGAGCACCGTTTTCAGAGCTGCTGCGAACTCCGCTGTCTGGAATTCCGCAATGACTGCTTTGATATTGATGGCAAGATAGAACAGCTTGCCTCCTGCCATGGCACCGACCATCATCATGACGAGGCAGTAAAAGCCATCGTAACGCGAAATGGGGCGTGGCTTTCTAAGGGATATCAATACTCCCACCAGCCATCCTGATATGATCAGAAGGCTGTATGGGGTTATGGCCAAACTCTTCATCTTCCTAAAATCAGTATAATGCTGCAGCTGTTCCGATTGCCGCTACGCACAGAACGCATGATACGAAGCAGATGCTGTTCAGGACAATGCCGACGATTGAGCAGACAAAGCCTGCTTTGTATGGAACTCCTGCTCTCTTCGCTGTGTTTCCAAGAACTGTTCCGATCACTGCGCAGACGAATCCGGCTATTGCAGAGTATCCGAACCATGCAAGGGCAAGGGAAATGATGCCAAGCACAAGAGAAGCTGTTGCTTTGCCTTGAGCCTTTGGATCAGTAGTCGGTGTCGGTGTCATTGTTGAATCTTCGTTCATATTGCTTCTCCTTCAGTAAATCATGTAAATGTTAATACTGTTTTCCGCTTGCTGTCAATTAAAAAACGACAAGCTGCCTATTTCTAGACAGCTTGCTGAGTGTGATACATGAATCAGCTCTACTTGAGGTGGGATACGAACCAGTCTATTGTTCCGCCATTTACAGTCCTGGCATTGTCAGCATTGGTCGAATAGAAGCTGTATGAATGTCCATCTGCAATGGTATTAGCAGTTGTGCTTCCAAGGACATCTGCAACATGCTGTGAGACTTCAGGATGGACTGTTGTGTCGTCTGTTGCCCAGATTACAAGCGATTCTTTGATGTACTTTGCAGTGGCATCTTCTACGAGATTGTCCGAATGCTTTTCCAGATCCTCAAACCATTCCTTGCTAAGCGGCAATGTGGAGTAGATTGTTGTGAAATCGACGTATCCGTCTTTTTCGGCCTGTGCTTGAAGCTCTGCGAATTTGTCAGCTCCTCCGAACAGTCCTTTCAGATCTTCAAGATCCTCAGCTGGCGCAACAAGAACCATTGTGGCGAAGTCTTTTCCGTTTCCGTCGGCAGTGATCTCAAGAGCGAGTCTTCCGCCCATTGAATAGCCGAAGATTCCGATGTTCTTCTTGTCTACAGGCCAGAAGTTCTTGTAGTAGGAAATGACATCAAGAGTATCGCTCTTCATGTTTGTCATCGTGTTGAGCTTGAAGCTCTCGGTGCTTGCTCCGCATCCGGAATAATCAAGCGTGACAACAATGAAGCCCTGCTTTGCAAGTCCATCTGAGATGGCATCGTATCCGCCCCACTCGTTATGGTTGCCTCCATGTCCATGAAGCATTATCACGAACGGATGCTTTGCTTCTGAATCGAAGTTCTCGGCTACGGTTACATATGTCGGAATGAATGCGTCTCTTGCACTGGATTTGATTCCAATCTGCTTCACGACGACTCCTTCCCTTACTGTTGATTCTCCTTCTGCTGTCTCAGGCTTTACTGCCTTGGTGGCACAGCCTGCAAGGCAGACAAGTGCCAGAATAAGAACGATTGCGATCTGATAGATTGTTCTCATCATCTACTCCTTTGATAGTGAGGGCATTATAAACCTTTATCAGGAATTTGAGCAGAGTTTCTGGATTAATTAGGAAACGGCTAGATTTCCTGCCAGCTTTTTTTGTTGACAACTGAAAAAGCCGAGGTTATACTAACAATCACTTAAGCGATTAAGTTACAGGAGTGCCCGATTGATGAAACATATTGCCACTGGAAATGAATTCGTTTCCCTTTCAAGCATTGATCCAGAATTCCGTATTCTGGACAGTTTTTCTGTTCTTTCAATGAGCTGCAAGGGAATGCTGGACTTCAGAGGGAAAGTGCTAGAGAGCAGCATTGAAAGCAATGGGGAAGAACAGTGCATCACTGGGCATTTGAACCTGAAGAACTGGTGGATTCCTAGCGGACACTGCCAGATTGGGAAGCTCCAGATTACTGAAACAATTCTTTGCCCGATGGGCATGAAAGGTTTCGTCGTTTCTCTTTCACTTGCCAATCAGAGTTCAGAGGATTCGCAATTCGTCTTGAAGATACAAAGCAGAATCCATGATGTTTATCACTGTGTCAATCTGGCCAAGAGACTGTCAGGAACGATTGAAACAAGAATCTGCAGTTGGACGGATTCCCCGGTGCATGATTTCTCAATGGGATTTCCTGTGCTCTGCACTGCATTCCTTTCCGAAGGATTTCAATGGGAATGCAGTTCGGATTCAGGCTTTACAGGTACGAGGCCTATGATGCTGAAAAGCGGAGAAACGAAATCGGCTGAGATATTCATAGGGCTTGGGTATGAAGAGATAGCAGCCGCCACAAGTGCAAGGCATATGGAACGCATTGGTTTTGAATGCCTACTGGATGATGCTTGCCGCTGGATCAAAGAACGGACATTCAAATGTGCTGATTCAATGCTTGAAAGCGCATTGAATCGCAATCTTCTTTTCTGCTTGTTCTATTCCACAGGAATTACATATGACACAGAAGAATTCTGTCTGATGACTTCAAGATGTCCACGATACTATGTAAGTGCAGCTTACTGGGACAGAGACAGCCTGTTCTGGTCTTTCCCTGCAATTCTGAAGTCTGATCGATCCATTGCAAAGAAGATGCTTGAATATGTATTTACCAAGCAAAGGAGAAACATTGGAATCCATAGCCGCTATATCGATGGAACTGTTCTGGAACCCGGATTTGAACTTGATGAACTCTGTGCGCCTGTAATTGCCCTCAAGCAGTACGAGAACGAAACCGGGGATGCTGAACTTGGAAGCATGGAGAATGCAAAGGCTGCTTTGAGTGAGATTCTCAAGATGCTGGAAGAGCATCATGACAAGGCGACCGGTCTTTACAGCACTTTCCTGCAGCCTACCGATGATGTTGCAGCTCTGCCTTTCCTTACGTATGACAATGTTCTCGTATGGAAAGTGCTCTTGCGTCTTGGACGCAATGGAGAGGCTGAGCAATTGAGGTCTGCAATTCTTGCTCACTGCATTGTTGATGGAATGTATGCATGGTCTGTCGGGCGGAATGGAGAACACCTTTTCTATGATGAGCCGCCTGGAAGCCTTCTCCAGCTTTCAGAATTGCTCTGGTGTCCCTCAGATGACCCCGCCTATCTGAAGACGAAGGCGAATATTCTGCGAAAGGAATACAAGTTCTCGTTTGCAGGGATGCCATTTGGTGCGATAGGCTGTGAACACGCTCCGCATCCGTGGATACTGAGCATGGCTACCGAAGCAAGATTGGGAAACGAAGAGGCAACGAGAAAGCTTGTACATGCATCAATGGATAATGGAATTGCTTGCGAGAGCATTGATGAAACAACTGGTGAATGCACCACAGGGGAGGCATTTGCAACCTGTGCAGGCTTTGTAGCTTGGAGCCTTATCAAAATACTGGAGACCGTAAAATGAAAGAATTGAATCTGGAATACAAGCCTTGGAGCTTCTCGACGACTAGTAGAGATTTGCAAGCTCAGAAACTCTCCCAGATTGTCTTTTTCCAAGGCAATGGGGTAATGGGATCGCGGGCGGTCATGTTTCCAGATATCTTGGAAAATGGCAATCACGGATTGTTCCTTAATGGCGGATTTGATTGGATTTCGCATGACATGACAAATCTGGTAAACTTCCCAGATCCATTCGGGCTTGGAGTGCTTGTTGACGGGACTCCAGTCGTCTGCTCGGAAATGAGTGATTTCAAGCAGGAAATGAATCTCAGAAACGGGGAAATCCATAGAACATTCTGCGTGGATTCACTTCAATTCGACATGCGCAGGTTCTTCTCGCATTCCGATTGCGAAGAATGCTATTTCAAGATATCGGTGAAGAATATTGGAAAGACAGAAAGCAATGTGGCATTGAGGTTCTTCATCGATACAAATGTGAGAAGCGAATCGATTGATGACGACCAGACTGTGACTGAACGAGAAATACAGAATCTTTTCAGCTGGTCTGGCGAAACTGATTCCAGAGTGTCGGTAAGCTCTGTTTCCGGGAGAATCAAGCTCTTTTATCAGATTCAAAGCGACGGTAAAAAGCAAGCGGTTCTGAAGCCATGCGAAACAATGGCTGCACAAGAGAAAATCATCATTTCCTCAAAAGGATTCAGAGAACCAGGCCGTTTTGATTATGAAAAAGCTTTAGCCTGCTCTTCAAGCATCTGGGATGATTTATGGAAAGCCTGTGACGTTGAAACTGATCTTGGAACCCGGCTGCAGTGTGCAGCACGATACAATATTCTTCAGCTTATTCAGAATACATCTTTGAATGATCCAAGCACTTTTGTTGGTGCACGAGGTATATCCCATGGAAGATACAAGGGCTGCTATTTCTGGGACACGGAAATCTTCATTCTTCCGTTCTTTTCCTGCTGCCTGCCGATGACTGCAAGGAACTTGCTTGAGTACAGGTATTCTACGCTGAACCAAGCCCGGAAGAATGCTGTTGATTTGAATCTCAAAGGTGCCAGATTCCCTTGGATGAGTTCGATTACAGGCAAGGATCAGTGCTTGTCATGGGATATCGGTAAAAGCGAGATACATGTTACTTCCGATGTCGTATATGCCATGCTGGAATATATGGTGATGAACAATGACGAATCCTTCGATCCGATTATTGCCGAAGTGGCATATGACGCTGCAAGATACTGGCTATCGCGATTTACTCTTCAAAGCGATGGATCTTTCTGGCTGATAAATGTCAAAGGGCCTGATGAATACGGTGGAGTGGGATGCAATAATGCCTATTCTGTCTATATGGCCTTGGTCAATATCCAGATTGCAGTTGATTGCTGGCAGCGAAATATCATTACAGGCAACTATCCGGATGTCAACGAAATACACGAGTGGCAATATCTGATGAAGAATGCAAGAATCCCTTATGATGATGAGAAATCACTAGTATTGGAAGATGAGACTTATATGCATCTCGAGGAAGCGCCTTGGCTGCTTGAAGGCAAGGATCAGAATCCTTCTTACAAGTCTGTCTGCTATGACAGGTTGCAGCGCTACAAGGTTCTGAAGCAGGCTGATCTGGTCCTTCTTGATATCCTTGTCCCTGATTTGTTCACTCGGAAAGAGAAGATTGCAATCTGGAATGAATATGAAAAGCGTACACTCCATGACAGTTCTCTAAGCTGGGCAGTACATGCTTACGATGGCTTGAGGCTTGGATTTGATGACAAGGCGATGGATTACCTTGAAAAATCCTTGATGCTGGATATGGAGAATCTGATGGGGAATACTGCAGAGGAAGGACTCCATGTCGGCGGCATGGGCATGTCTTGGCAGGCTGTTTCCTATCTTGTTTCCAGAAGGCAGAGCACGGAGTTCAGAATAAAGCTTCAGACTTTTGAGAATTATCTTAGCAAGCTCACTATCAAACTGAAAGATGAAAAAGATTGACAAATGGAATATACGGGCGTAGAGTATAGATGCTTAAGCGTTTAAGTATGAGAGGCGGACGATGTCAAAAAGAATAACTTTGAAAGAGATTGCCCAGGCTGCGGGCGTTTCAACTGCAACTGTGTCATATATCATCAACAAGACTCCCAGCCAGACAATTCCTGAAGCGACTTCAGAAAAAGTCAGAAAAGTGATTGCAGAGATGGGATATGTTCCGAATATGGCTGCACGTTCCTTGTCTGCAAGAAAATCCCACCTCATTGGAGTTGTGATTCCTCAGAGTGAGCCGGGCAAGCAGTTCATGTTTTCGAATCCTTTCTATGGCGAGATATTGTCAAGCATTGAATTTGAAGCAAGAAAGAGCGGATACGACATAATCCTCAGCGGCACTGATGTGAACGAGAGGTATTTCGAGATTGCCCAGAAGAGATCGCTTGATGGAATAATCATCGTCGGTCTTTATCCTCATGATTATTATGACGGACTGGAGCAGTCGGAGATTCCAGTTGTGCTTGTTGACAGTTATTGCGAGGGGCTTCCATTCCCTGAAATCAGATCCGATGATGTGAATGGAGCAAGGAATGCTGTAAAAATGCTTATTGACAACGGTCATTCGAAGATTGCTTTCATCACAGGTCCGCTTCGCAATCAGGGAGTAGACAAGCAGCGTTTTCTTGGGTATCAGCAGGCTTTCGAGGATGCAGGGCTCAAATTTGATTCCTCATGGATTTTCCAAGGCGATGTGACATTTGAAAGCGGAAAATCATTTGCCACGATGATAGCAGGCGGATCTGATTTGACTGCAGCGTTTATAACCAGTGATATCGTAGCTATCGGATTTGCCAGCCAGTTCAAGAACCTAGGCAAGAGAATTCCTGATGATTTCTCGATCATCAGCTTTGATGATACATATCTGGCAAGGACTAGCAGTCCTGAATTGACGACAGTTCATCAGGATATCGCAAAGAAGGGAAGGGAAGCCGTGAGGATGATACTGGAGCAGCGAAACGATTTGGTTACTCTGGATCTTGATTTAGTGGAAAGAGATTCCGTAAGGAAGCTTGAATAAACAAAAGACCCAGAGTTCGACGAAACTCTGGGTCGGATGCAGGAAATTGGGAATTTCACTACACCGCAAGTATAGTGATATCGAATGTGAAAGTACAGAAGCATCGAGAGAAAGTGCTTCTGCAGGAGGAAAAATGAAAAGAACAATTATCGTTATGGTTATTGTTGCGTTGCTTTGTTCTGCAGGTCTGATGGCCAACGGAGTTTCTGAAGGGACCCCTATTGTAACCTTGCGGTTTGAACAGTTTTCGGGTACAGACAGCAATGATTCTGGTCCAGCATTGAAGGAGATGATAGCTGCATTCGAAGCAAAGAATCCGAATATCAAGGTTGAACTTCAGACTATAGGCTATGATGACTATTTCACACAGCTTCAGAGCAAAGTCGTAGGCGGCAATGCTTCAGACGTATTCGAATTGAACTTTGAGAATTTTGTTTCATATGCATCCGAAGGCGCACTTGCCGACATTGACAAGATGGTTGGTGATACCGCAGGCTTCAATCAGACAGCATTGGGTGCTTTCAAGTATGACGGAATCCAGTATGGCGTTCCTTGCTCATTCTCTAACGTAGTGCTTTTCTATAACAAGGCCCTTTTCGATAAAGCTGGAATTGCATATCCGACTGATGATTGGACATGGACAGATATGGAGAAGGCCGGAAAGGCAATCAGAGCTCTCGGCAATGACATATACGGACTTTACAGACCGACGACATTCCATGAATTCTACAAAGGCGTGAAGCAGAATGGCGGAGCTTTGATGACTGAAGATGGCAAAGCATTCACAATGACTTTGGTACAGAATGTGGAAACCCTTGAAAGAATGGTTGGCTGGCAGAATGATTCGAACATCATGCCTACGGAAGCCCAAATGGGAGGAATGGGAGACTGGGACCTGTTCAAGAGTGGAAGGCTTGGAATGATTGTCACAGGAATCTGGGGATTCAGTGACTTCACAACAGGATGCTCATTCGACTGGGATATCATCGTCGAGCCGGGAAACACACAGCACGCTTCCCACTTCTTTGCTAATGGATATGTTGTGAGCGCAACCTCAAAGCATCAGAAAGAAGCTGCCATGCTTGCTTCATTCCTTGGTGGAAGCCGCGAAGCAGCTCAAATCAGAGTCAAGGCAAACTGGGAACTGCCGCCTGTGAACTATGAAGACATTCTGGCTTCCTATCTCCAGATTACCCCGCCGGAAAACAGAGAAGCTGTTTTCAAGAGCCTTGATTATCTGGTAACTCCACCAGTTGTGAAGCAGCAGGCCGAGATGCAGGATATCATCGGAGGCTACCTGTCTCAGGTCGTGTACAAGAAGATGGATGCCAAGTCAGCTTTGGAAGCTTGCCAGGCAGAACTCGAAGCGAAGATCACTCTTTAGCTTCAGACCATTCAGGCCTGTTTCGGCAGGCCTGAATGAATTTTGGAAATGAAAAAATGATTGACAGTGGTCGAAGAGGCTGGCGCAGAGCTCTTCCCTTCTTGTTGCCTAGCTTGATCGGCATGGTTCTTTTTGCATATCTGCCGATACTCATATCGCTTTTCTTAAGCTTTACATCGTGGTCGGGGATAAGCCGTATCAGCCTGACCCATGGATTCTTCAAGTTCGTCCATGAAAATTTCCTCGGGTTGCAGAACTATCAGGAAATTATCAGATCAAGCGAGTTCTGGACGGTTCTCTCCCATAATTTCTACTTCATCGTGCTGTATCTTCCGTTGATGCTTGTCTTCTCATTGACTTGTGCGGTGATCATCAACAGCAAGACAAAGGGCTCAGGGATTTACAGAGTGATCTTCTACATTCCGGTTCTCACAAGCTGGGTGGCTGCCGCTTTGATTTGGAAATGGTTCCTCAGTTTTGAATACGGCCCGATTAACAACATTCTTTCCTTCTTCGGCATTGAAGGGCCTCTATGGCTTCAAAGCGAAACCCTTGCAATGCCTTCCATAGTCCTTGCTTCTGTGTGGAAGGATATGGGGTTCTATGGAATGATATTCTATGGCGGGCTGAAAGGAATAGATCCTACCTACTATGAAGCTGCCCAGATCGATGGAGCCTCGCGAAAGCAGCTTTTCTTCAAGGTGACGCTTCCTATGCTGAGTTCGGTCACTTTCTATGTTGTAATGCTTTCATTGATCAATGCATTCCAGCTTTTCCCTCAGGTGATGGTGATGGCAAAGGATGCAGGACCGAACGGAGCTACTCAGGTGATGGTTGAAAGAATCTATAAATATGCTTTCCGCTTTGGCAAGATGGGATATGCTACGGCTTATTCATGGATTCTTTTTGTCATAATATTCTTCTTCACCTTCATTCAGAAGCGCATAGAGAAAAGATGGGTGAACTATGATGTCTGAAAAGCATGAAACGCATTTCTGGTTCTACTTAATAGGAACGGCAATCAGCATCATCGCTTTAGTGCCGTTTCTCTGGATGATATCAACTTCCTTCAAGAGCAATGGGGCTCTTCTTGCCCTGCCTATTGAATGGATCCCGAAGAAACCTACATTCGAGTCGTACAGCAAGCTGTTCCAGCTCAGCGGCTTTCTGAGTTCGAGTTTCAATTCCTTGTTCGTGGCCGTGCTTTCAGTGTCCGTAGGGTTGCTCAGCGCAAGTGCCGCAGCATTTGCTTTCGCTAAGCTTAGATTCAAAGGAAAGGATCTGCTGTTCATGGTGTTCATTGCCTCACTGATGATTCCTTCCCAGGTCAGCTTCATTCCTCTGTATCTCATAATGAATAACCTAAGGCTTACCAACAAGCTCATTGCTCTGGTTGTCCCTTGCGTCTTCAAGGCATTTGCCGTGTTCATGCTTCGCCAGCAGATCATGAGCATACCAGATGCCTATATGGATGCCGCCTCCTTGGATGGTGCTTCTCTTGGAAAGACGTTCTTCCGTATCATCCTTCCGATGTGCCGGACAAGTCTTGTCACCCTTGCCATCATACTGTTCATGGATTCTTGGAATGATTACCTTCTCCCTCTGGTTCTGATGACAAGCAAAGAGCATTTCACCCTTCCTATTCTTCTCAATTCGCTGAGCGGGGAATTCAAGACATCGTTCAATCTCTTGATGGCGGGTTCGCTTCTTTCAATGATTCCAATTCTGATAGTATATGTATGCAGCCAGAAGTACTTTTCCAATGGGCTTCAGGTAGGAGGAATCAAAGGATGAAGCTGATATGGCATGGTGATTGCAAATTCATTTCTGTGACATCAAACGATAGTCCAGAAACGAATATCACGATAAGAATTCCTAACGAATCTCGGATTTGGGGATTCGGAGAGAGATTCGATTCTTTCAATCAAGCTGGTTTGCTTCGCAGCACAGTTGTAAATGAAGCTTTCACTCATCAAGGAAGCAATACTTACTTTCCTGTACCGTTCTGCATTACCGCGAAGCTTAGCCTCTTTGTCGATTCAGCATACGAAACGGTATTTGAGACTGACCTTGATGGAAATGATCTCATTGTCAAGATTGCCTGCGATAGCAATGCGGATGTCCACCTTTTCTCAATGGAGCCAAAGGAAGCATTGAAGGCTTTTCTTAAGCTTTCCGAAAAGCCAGCGCTTCCTCCTGAATGGGCATTTGGTGTCTGGATGAGTGCGAATCGCTGGAATTCACAATCTGATTTGCTGGAGCAGGCTGGATTGGCCAGGAAGTATGGCATGAGTGCAACTGTAATGGTTGCAGAGGCTTGGAGCGATGAGAAAACCTTCTATCTCTGGAATAAAGGAAAGTGGGACAGCTCTGATCGGATGGTTGAAGAGCTTTCCGAAAATGGGATTCATCTGATTCTCTGGCAGGTACCTGTTTTCAAGTATCCGGAGGATGGAAATACTTCTGAACAGCTGGACCATGATAACCAGACTGCAATCCATGACAGGCTTTGTCTTTTCACAAAGGATGGGAAACCGTACAGGATCCCCAAAGGGCATTGGTTTGCAGGCAGCCTGGTTCCTGATTTCACCAATCCCAGCACTGCAAAATGGTGGTTCCAAAAACGTGCTCATCTGCTGGATAGCGGCATCTCAGGATTCAAGACTGATGGCGGTGAGTTCATATATCGTGATGACGTAGTAGCTTTCAATGGTCAGGATGGCAGAACGCTCAAGAATCTTTATGCCTTTTATTATGTCAAAGCATACAGCCAGTTCATCGGAAAGGATCGTGTTTTATTTTCCAGAGCTGGTTTTACAGGTGCCAATGCCTATTCTCTCTATTGGGCGGGCGATCAGCTTTCACAGTGGAGCGAGTTGAAGTCTGTTCTGAATGCTGGGCTCAATGCAGCTCTGTCCGGGGTTTTCTTCTGGGGCTTCGATATTGCAGGCTTTTCCGGCCCGATGCCTTCTGAACAATTGTACATGCGAGCGTTTGCTCTTGCTGTGTTTGTTCCAATCATGCAATGGCATTCTGAGCCTTCTGGGGGTCAATTCAAGGATATTCAGAAAAACGATGTGATGATCAATGACCGGAGTCCATGGAATATGACAGCCATCACAGGTTCTCCTTCAATAATGGACCGTTGCCGCCATCTTTATTCAGCAAGGAATCATCTCCGCCCCTATATCGTAACCGAGGCGAGCTGTTGTGTCAGCTCATCAGAGCCATTGATGCGTCCGCTTCTTCTGGACTTTCCTGATGACATCTGTGCAATCGAGCAGGACGAAGAATACATGTTTGGCCGAGATATCCTTGTTGCTCCGATTGTATGCGAGGATAGGGATTCCAGGCCAGTCTACATCCCTCGGGGCGAATGGATATCATGCACAGGGGAAAAGGTTTCAGGGCCGGTTCATCTGACTGCATCTGTCCCTGAAGGGAAGATTGCGGTGTGGTTCAGAGGCAATCCGTCATCCGGCTTTGATTTTTCAGAGGTGATGAAGGACATCGGTTGTGATTAAGGCTGTCATTTTCGACCTCGATGGAGTGATCACCAATACTGACAAGCTTCATTACAAGGCCTGGAAGAAGCTTGCCGATCGGCTTGAGATTCCATTTGATGAGAAAGCCAATGAGAGCTTGAAAGGGATCAGCCGCATGGAGAGTCTCCTGCTGATTCTGGGCAATAGAGCTTCAGATTACACCAAAGACGAGCTTGAGGCTTTGGCTTCGGATAAGAATGCAATCTACAATTCCTTGATTGAGGCAATAACTCCTTCATGGGTTCTTCCAGGAATCATTCGGTTTCTTGAACAGCTCCGCAATCATCATATCAAGACTGCGGTATTCTCCTCATCAAGGAATGCCTCGCATATCATTGAGCTGCTTGGGATAAGAGATCTTTTTGATCTTGTCGAGACTGGAAACGAGATTGAGTATTCAAAGCCTGATTGCCAAGGGTACCTCAGGATATGCTTCCTTCTGAGAATTCCTCCTGCATATTGCGTGATGATAGATGATTCTCAAAGTGGAATCGATGGAGCGAATTATTCGGGAATGAAGACAATCGGGATAGGAACAGGTCTGAAGAATGCGGATGTGGTGCTACAGTCATCAGACAAACTGCAATTCTGTCTTCTCGAAGACATCTGCTAGAAAAAGCACCAGAACATTCCTAGAGCTGATCCGAACAGCACTATGCAAAGCACCAGTCCGAGTCCGTTTAGGATCACTCCGATAAGAGAGCATACGAATCCGGCGGTTCTCTGGCCGTTATTGCATCCCTGTTTCTTTGATTTGATTGCGAACACAAGTCCTACAATACCGCATGCCAATGCCAGAATTGCCGAGAATTCGAATAGAACTGCCAAAGCCAGTGAAATGATTCCGAGAATCATCGAAGTGGTTGCATATGACTCAGCCTTGGATGGCTCGACCTTTCCTTCTGAAGAATAGAAATCGTTATTGTTATCTTGATCCATATCGGTAAATCTCCTGATTTGAATATAGTATTGCAAGCATTGCCGGTCAAGTAAAGGTTTCCAAGGTTTTTTCAGTTTGATGTTTCACCTTTGCCTTTCGCATGTTACAATGGAAGTTACTTAAAAGTTCTTGGAGGAACCTAATGAAAAAACACACTAAACGCTTTCTGAGCGTGCTGCTTGTTATTCTGGTATCATCTCTTTTCCTGTTTGCAAACGGAATAAGGGAAGAGATTGATATCACAGTGCTTGAGACCAGCGATATCCATGGAGTGATTGCTCCGTTTGATTATGCTACGGGAAAGAGCCAGGACAGCGGGATGGCAAAAGCTGCCACCATCATCAAGGAACAGAGGAAAATAGATCCCGAACTTCTTCTCTGCGACAACGGAGATACTACCCAGGACAACATGATCCAGGAGTTCCGTGATGATGAAATCCATCCGATGGTGAAGGCTATGAACTACCTCGGATACGACACATGGACTCTTGGGAACCACGAATGGAACTTCGAGTTTGACAATCTCAATAGAGAGATTGCTGAGAGCAACGCCACAGTACTTGCCGGAAACGTATACAAGGCTGATGGAACAAGGTTCCTTCCTGCCTACACAATCAAGGAAGTCAAGGGACTGAAAGTCGCCATCATCGGTCTGACTGCTCCGCATGTCACAAGATGGGAAGCTTCCAATCCTGAGCATTTCAACAACATGACATTCACTACTCCAGATGAAGAACTTGGAAAAGTGCTTGATGAAATCGAGGGGAAGGCCGATGTTGTCATCGTTACTTGCCACTATGGCGAAGATGGCGAGTACGGCACAACTGGAATGTACGATGTAGCTGACAAGTATGCCGACAGAGTCGATGCATTCCTTATCGGACATGCACATTCAACCAAGGCTGAGACAAGAGAAAGCGGCGCTGTCATCGTAGAGCCGG
>Ga0265294_10006296_pt1 | contig 14284 bp, 15 predicted proteins | sample MunlanPumphouse3_FD_192504 | JGI IMG/M metagenome (GOLD analysis project Ga0265294, IMG submission 192504) | Groundwater microbial communities from a municipal landfill in Southern Ontario, Canada - Pumphouse #3 | ecosystem: Environmental > Aquatic > Deep subsurface > Groundwater | place... | reverse complement strand
GACGAGTTCGACGGACTGCCGCGAGATGCACTCCGGGCGCACCTCGCCGGGGAAGGTGCCGAAGTAGACCCGGCCGTCGAGGCTCCGGAGGAGCCGTTCAACTTTGTCAAGCCGGAGGTGGACGCCGTCGGAGCCGTAGGCGAACGCGTTCGGGGTGACGAACCGGATATCCCGGTAGCGCGAGGCGTAACGGACGATCTCATCTATGGAACGGTGGCGCATGCACCGCCCGAAGAGGCGCGGCGTCTGGCAGTAGCCGCAGGAGAACGGACATCCACGGGTGATCTCGACGAACCCCTTGATCTGCGTGAAGGGCGGGTGACCGTCGAGGAGGACCGTGTGGCGGGCGGGCGTGTAGCCGGCGGCGGTGGCGACGCCGGGAGGCGGGTCTCTCCCCTCCTCGATGGCGGAGAGAAGCGCCGGAAGGGTGTACTCCCCCTCCCCGACGACGACGTAGTCGGCATACTCCGCCACCTCGCGGTAGCAGGCGGAGGCATGGGGCCCTCCGACGATCGTTATGCAGTCGGCCTCCGCGATCTCGTCACGGTACATGCGCTCGTTGATTGAGTTTATGCTGTAGATGGTGACGTCGGGGTGCGGTTCGCCGGTGACCTCAAGATGGTAGCCGTAGCCCTCGCACGCCGCAGAGAGGGCGGCGAGAGTGTTGTTCGCCTGGGGAATGGCACGCCAGTTAACGTTCATGGGTGTAACAAAGTTCTTTGCTTGCAGCCCGGTTTCCCGAGCCGGGCCGGCAGGAACAGTCCCGATGCAAACTCTTCGACGCAGCCGAAAAATGCCCGGCTGCGTAGAATATTCGATATATCGTCTTTACAAAGAACAAGATTAATCTGACGCTACCGACGAACTATGAGTAAGTACATGAAAATCACCGATTTCATGCGGATCTTTTCAAGTGAGCGCCGGATCGAGGTTCTGGATGCACTTTTGCGGCAGGAGTCCAAAGATGAGATCAAGAGGCATATCCCCTCCTCAACCTACGCGTTTACCGTCAATTACCTCAAGAAGGTAGGGTTCGTCAGGGAGGCTGACGGCGAAGTCTCGCTGACCGATAGGGGGCATACCAACCTCATCATCTTTGAGCGGTTCAAGGAGAGCATCAGTGCCCTTCATATGCTCTATGAGGCTTTTCCGGACCATGCCATCGTATTTCCAAATGAGTTTGCTCTCCGCCTCTGCGAGATCGGCGACGCCCGGGTTATCGCCTCGGAGCCATCCGACATCCTAAAACCGCACCCGCATATTCACCGACTACCTGAAGAACACCCGGGAGATCTACGGCGTCTCTCCGATTCTGTTCCCTGATTATCCTGAGTTCTTCAGGAGCCTGGCAGAGAGCGTCGATACGATCTCCATCGTGGTCACGCAGGAAGTCTTCGACATCATCTCGACCTATCCGCTCGATAACTATGATAATCTTGAGATCTACCTCACCTCAGAAGCTCCCGGGATCGCTGCCACCGTCACGGACACCTTCCTCTCGATTGGATTCTTCTACAAGTCGGGAAGTTATGATTTCACCCGTGACCTCATCGCAACATCTCCAGCAGCAATAAAGTTTGGAAAGGACCTTATCCAGCACTACAGGACGCAATCGCGCAGAATTGTATAGCCGGTATAGAGTATCCATTCTCCGTCGACGAGGGCGTTCCGAAACATCTCAAACCGGTTGCAGTAGGCGACGATATAGAAGGCGCTGTGAATCGAACTGATAAGCAGAACATCGATGCCGGTGATAATGCCTGTAAAGTACGCTCCAAAGACCGCCGCGTGCGCGGCGAGGCTGAGACCGAGCAGCAGGGCGGTGACCTGCGTCCGGGAGAGGGCTGTCGGGATCGTCAGGATACCCGCCGATCTGTCCTTATCAACATCACGGACATCATAGATGACCGTATTGACAAAGCTTTTACAGAAGAAGAAGAGACAGACCAGCATGACCGGCAGACTGAAGGTACCAAGGAATATGAGGATACCAAGCGACCAGGTGAACGCGACGATGCAATTTTTCATCCCCCTGCTCCCCTTCAGCCTGTATCCCCCGATCCCTTTCGCATACAGGTATGCGACGAGGAACGGCACGAGAAGGGCAGGGTTCGGGTAGAAGACGAATGCGCCGACTGTGGCGATGAGTGCCGTCACCAGGAGTGTCTTCCTGAACCGGCTTCCCCGTTTCTCATCCTCTTTATTCTCCACGCCGCGATCGAATGCGTAGGCTGCGTATGCAATGAGTGCCGCGGCGGCAAATTCGGTGATCGGCACATGATCCCCGAGGAAACCATACGCGAATTGTAGTTTGAGGGCTCCTGAGAGCGTAACCACAAGTATCGAGACAATAAGATCTTGCGCTTGCATACTGTACACGATCGAGGAGAGGGAAATATTACATTCTGACGGAAACTGTACAGTACCACTGTAGAGATCCAATAACACTGTTTTTTTGCAAAATACCTGCATATATTCTGAGAAACCGTAAGAAAGCCATTTATACAGGTTATTTTTAATGTATACATCGGGGCTCAGGTGCCTTATTCCAGGGCGACGAGTATGAGTTGTCACAGAACCGGTAAGCAGAAGTCAGAACAAGAGCAGGTGGTCGCGGCACTGCTTTATCGCGGAAACTGCCACGCGCAGGATGATTCCCACACTACGGTATCTACCCGGAACCTTCTGGCGCTGCTGGTTGACTGTCAGGAGGATGGAATCGTGCTGATCGGCCCGGATCAGACCGTTGCCGGGATGAACAAAGCCATGGAGGATCTCTTCGGAATAAGTGGATATGAGACGATCGGCATGAACGCCGTTGAGTTCATCTCCTTTTGCATCACCCCGAATCTGCTGGACGGCGAACGTCTAAAAGAAGATTTCATCGTATCCTGCTTCTTTTGCGAAAATATTCCGGCAAGACAATACTGCATGTCCCGCGCTCCAGCGAACAAGGCCCGGGTGGAGTACTCGAGCACCGTAATCCCTGCCGGGCCGGGCCGGGGTGCGCGCCTGGATACCTACCGCCTCAACCAGGTCTCAAACAGGTCGGAGGCGAGCCTTCAGGAGCACCGGCAGCGATATGATTTCCTGATGGGTTTCTCTTCCGACCTGATCATATCCCTCGATCGCGGCCTTACGATAACATCGATAAGCTCCTCGGTGAAGGGGCTCCTTGGGCATAATCAGGATGATCTTGCAGGAAAACACCTCTCTTCCATAATGGACCGGGATTCTGTTGCAGAATTCCAGAAAGCTTGCTTCCTGAATTGCGTCTCCAGAGGATCGGCAGGGGGCTCCCGTCTGGCCGGAGGGGTACGCGGGATGGAAGCGGTTCTCATGGATGCGCAGAATCAACCGGTTACCGTAATCTTTGGTTTCTCACCCGTCGATGACGGTGAGGGCAACCTCACCGGGATCATCGCGGTTGCGCATAAAAAAACCGATGAACACCTTTGGCGGGAAGCCTGTTCACAGCTCGACCGGAACACTGAGCAGATCGCATGCCTTGGCGATCGCATCAGGAACCCGCTCGCCGTCATCGTCGGTCTTGCCGACCTGCAGGGCGGCGAGGTCGCCCGGAAGATCTCCGAACAGGCGCTGATCATCGATGAAATCGTTACTGAACTGGACCGGGAGTACGTCGCATCGCTGAGCGTCAGGCAGTACCTGCGCAAGCACTATCACCTCGGAGACGGCGCTCAATAGGAGAGCACGCATACCCGGTCCGGTTCGGCCGACGGTACGTCGTGCCGGCCCGATTCGCCTACGGATACGTCAACTACCCCCGACTGAAGTCAGGGGTCTCCTCGACCCACGATCCTGAAACACTTTTATATTCGCCCACACCCCGGGCACACTGGAACGGGTGCGTGTATGCCGTATTATGCAAGCAATGAAGACCTGCCCCAAATGGTGAGGGATCTCCTTCCCGATCACGGCCAGGAGATCTACCGTGAAGCGTTCAACAGCGCCTGGGAGCAGTATGCCGACCCCTCGGAGCGGCGAGAGCCCCGGGAGTCGCGCGAGGAGGTTGCCCACAAGGTCGCCTGGGCAGCGGTGGAGCGGGTCTACGAGAAGGGGCCGGGCGGTGAGTGGAGAAGGAAGGAAGAAGCGAAGCAGTAGGCCCTGCTCCGGGCAATGCCGCTTCCGGCTGCATATCCCGGAGGGCGATCCCCCGCATAATCGGATTATTATATTGTCACAAGAATTAAATACTGCCCGGCCAGTATTGACTCTCTTGCCGTGGGACAGGACGTTCCACAATCCTGGAGATGTGATGCATATGAGAGGAGCTGCTACAGAGGTAAGGGCACAGAACATTATACGGGGAAAAGATATTGCGGATTATCAGGTCAGGAACCCGCAGGGTGAAGACCTCGGGACCATCAAGGACGTGGTGCTCGATACCAGCGAAGGTTGTATCGCCTACGCCGCACTCTCGTTCGGGGGGTTCATGGGGCTCGGCGACAAGCTCTTCGCCATCCCCTGGGAGGCTCTGCGGTACAACGCGGCCGACGACTCTTTTGTCCTGGACGTGCCCAAAGAGCGGCTGGAGAATGCGCCGGGCTTTGACAAAGACAACTGGCCGACGACCGCCGAACGCGAGTGGCTCACCGGGATGTACAGCCACTACGGCTACACGCCCTACTGGGAGCGCCGCATGGAGCGGTGAGACGTCCGGGAGAGCAGGAATCGAATCGACCGCCGGTCCGTGCAAAGAGGCCGGGGCCGGCGACAACTTTTAGGGAGACCGGGACCGGAGGATGCCCGCAGGGGTTCGGAGCCCCGGCAGCCGGGCCGCACCCTGCGGTAACGGGGAAGATCTTTTGCCGGGATGCCGCGGCGAACACTATATATGCCAGGGCACGCATGCACGAGGCACCGCAATTCAGCGGGGAACGGCCAAAAGACTGCAGAAGGCTGGACGAGGCGGTGCAACCGCTCGTGTACCCGGCACAGGAACTCCGCCGTTCTCCGCTGCTCCGGGGGTATGCAGGTATGCAGAACGTGCTAGCAAGACGGAAGAAGACCGTCCGGGAGATTGACGTGAGGGGTAAGCGGGTGCTCGTCCGTGCCGATTTCAACGTACCGCTCGACGAGGACGGCGCCATTGCCGATGATACCCGCATCCGGGCAAGCCTGCCGACAATACGCTACCTCTGCGATCGGGATGCGCGGGTCATCCTCTGCTCCCACCTGGGCCGGCCGCAGGGCGGGGTCGTGGAGCGGTTGCGCCTCACCCTCGTGGCAAACCGGCTCACCGCACTGCTCGACCAGCCGGTCGTCGCGCTCCGGGACTGCGTCGGGCCGGAGGTGGAGAGCGCGGTCGCGGCGATGGACGACGGGGATGTCGTTCTCCTCGAGAACCTCCGATTCCACCCGGAGGAGAAGAAAGACGACCCGACCTTTGCGGAGGAACTCGCCAGCCTTGCGGAGATCTACGTCAACGACGCCTTCGGAGCCTCCCACAGGGCCCATGCGTCGGTTGTGGGTGTCCCGGAGCACCTGCCGGCGGTGGCCGGGCTCCTGCTGGAGAGGGAGATCGGCGCGTTTACGCGTATCCTGGAAGCTCCCGAACGGCCGTTCGCCGCCGTGATCGGTGGGGCCAAGGTGAGCGACAAACTTGAGGTCCTCGAGAACATCATCCCCCGGGTGGACGCCCTCATAATCGGGGGAGGCATGGCGGCGACGTTCCTTGCGAGCCAGGGGTACGGGACCGGCGCGTCACACGTCGAGACCGACAGCCTGGACGCCGTCAGGGAGATCTCCGCGAAGGCGATGGCGCGCGGTGTCCGCCTCCTCCTGCCCCGGGACGTCGTCGTCGCGGAGAGACTGGAGGCAGGCATCCCGATACGGACCGTGCCTGCGACAGAGGTCCCGGACGGCCTGGTCATCGCGGATATCGGGCCGGGGGCTGCCGACGATTTCTCTCACGAAATTGCAGGCTCGCGGACCGTCGTCTGGAACGGCCCGATGGGCGTCTTCGAGATCCCGGAGTTTGCAGAAGGGACGCGCCGGGTCGCCGCAGCCCTCGCCAACCTCCGTGGCACCACGATCGTCGGCGGCGGTTCGACCACGGATGCGGTGGTGCGGTTCGGGCTTGCCGACCAGATGACCCACGTCTCGACGGGTGGCGGTGCCGCGCTGACGATACTTGCCGGAAAGCCGCTCCCGGGCGTCATAGCGCTCGATGATGCGGGGACGCCATGAGGCGTATCGGTATCCTGACGAGCGGCGGCGACGCCCCGGGGATGAACGCCTGCATCCGGGCGGCGGTGCGGACCGCGCTCACGCACGACCTTGCCGTCGTCGGGATACGCCGGGGGTATACCGGGCTCATCGCCGGCGATACGGTGCCGCTCGACCGGAAAGCGATCCGAAACACCATCCACCTGGGGGGAACCATCCTCGAGACCTCCCGGAGCCCGGACTTCTATACCAGGGAGGGGAGGCTTCGGGCGGCGGCGGCCATCGACCGGATGGGACTCGACGGCATCGTCCTGATCGGGGGCGAGGGGACGTTCCACGGTGCAAGCCTGCTTGCGGCCGATACAGATACGGCGGCACTCGTGGGGGTGCCGGGGAGCATCGACAACGACGTCTACGGGACCGACTACTGCATCGGGTTCGATACGGCAGCGAACTGTGCGGTCGAGGCGATCGACCGCATCCGCGACACGGCCCGGTCACACGAGCGCCTCTTCTTCATCGAGGTGATGGGGCGCACAGCCGGGTTCCTGGCGCTCGAGAGCGGCATCGCCGGCGGCGCCGAGGAGCTGGTCATCCCGGAAGAAGAGATCTCGATCGCCCGGATCAGCGAGCGCATACGGGAAGGGTTCACCATCGGGAAGAAGAGTGCGATCGTGGTGGTGGCGGAGGGAAAGACGCCGGGAATTTCCTTTGAGATCGCCCGGGAGGTCAGCGAGCGCCTCAACTTCGAGTCCCGCGTCGTCGTCCTCGGGCATCTCCAGCGCGGCGGGCCGCCGACGCTGCGCGACCGGGTGCTCGGGAGCCTCCTCGGTTTCGCCGCCGTCGAAGCGCTGATTGAGGGCCGGAGCGGGTGCATGGTGGGAGAGGTCGGTGGAGACCTCACGTGCACCCCGCTCGAAGAGACCTGGCAGAAGAAGAAGCCGCTCGATGAGGACTTGCGGCGGATATTCCCATTCCTCTCGGAGTAGGCGGGAAGTTCCCTCCCCGTGAGGAACCGCCACTTGAACCCCACGGGGAGGGGTAGGACGTTGAAGTTTATCGGGTGAGAATGACGCGGTGCTTCAGTTCAGCCAGACACGGGTGAGTCGCTACGCGGCCCACCCGGCGTCGGCTGCGACGACCACACCGTTCACGAACCTGGCTCCATCCGAGGTGAGGAAGAGGGCCGGGCTCGCGATCTCGTCGGGTCTTCCCATGCGCGGGTTGGCTCCCACGCCCGCCAGTGCAAGCTCCATCCCTGGATGAACGTGACAGCGATCGCCGTCCCGCCTGCGGCAGTGATCTCGTCGATCACGTTCTGCAGTTTCTCTTTCCGCCGTGCAATGGCAATGGCCTTGGCGCCCTCCTTTGCAAGGCACCGGGTGATCGCCGTACCCGGCCCGGAGCTCGCTCTGGTGACGATGGCAACCCTGTTTTTCAGTTTCGTGGTAACACACGCTATGTTTGGCGGAAAGAGATCCCTTACAGATTCCGACCTTATTTATCCATGATGGCGACCATTCTGCCTTTAACGCCGCCTTGTTTTAACTTCTCCAGACCCTCACCAATCTCCTCGAATCCGATCTCGGTGACGTCCGGCTTGAGGTCACCTGACGCCATCATCTTGTAGATGCTGGCGATATCGTCGACGTTGCCGCCCTGGCTGCCGACGATTGTAACCTCTTTCGTGATCAGGGGCATCGTGTTGAGGGTGGTCTCCAGTTTCGCCATGCCGACCAGGACGATGCGGCCGTTGACGCCAACCGCTTCCAGGGCGTCTGCGGTTGTCTGGCCAGCGCCGGCAAAGTCGACGATGACATCCAGATCGTGGTGCTCGGCGACCTCGCCGATCGTCGGGTATGCAGCCTTGCACCCGAGTTTCATGGCCTCTTCCCGTGCTGCGGGGTTCCTGGAAGCCGCGTAAACGTTGGCGCCCTTGAGGACCGCGACCCGGGTGCCGATCTGGCCCAGGCCACCGATGCCGATGATACCCATGTTTATACCCGGCCCGGCACCGCCCGCAACGGCCACTGCATGGTGGGACGTCATCCCTGCGTCGGTAGCGGCGGCAGCGTAGGCAAAAGAAACGTTATCGGGAACCGGGACCAGCATCTCGGCCGGAGCAGTCGATTTCGTGGCGTAGCCGCCGTCCCGGCCGTATCCCCCGCCGTATCCATCTTTGGTGGGCATGGGGCAGACGCCGACTCTATCTCCCACGTTGTATCCGGTGACGCCCTCGCCGACCTCGGTGATGACGCCGGCATACTCGTGGCCGATGATGAGCGGGTACTTCATCAGCGCCAGCCACTTCTCATCTTCCAGTGCGCCGACGTCCGAATGGCAGAGCCCGCAGGCCTTTACATCGAGTGCGACGTAACCCGGTTTTGCAACAGGGTCGGGTTTTTCAATCAGTCTCAACGGTTTATGTGTGTAGGTAAATTCCCATCCTCTCATGATACTACTCTCCTCGTTTCAGATACTCCATCCTGTCCGGATGTGCAGTCTCGCATGAGCCAGCACCCTGAACAGTCATGATTCCCACCCGGTTGTCAGCCCATCCCGTGACGGTTCCCCGGCGCCCGGGTTCGAGCGAAGATGCTGGCCGCCCCTGCCGTTGCCGGGGCGCGGGGTCCAGCCCGTGCGCCCGCCCGGCAGGGCGTGTTCGTCTCCTCTACTTTACCACGCGGACCAGCCGGCATCCGCCGGGACAACTGCGCCGTTGACCAGGCTCGCCTCGTCCGACGCGAGGAAGAGGGCCAGGTTCGCGATCTCTTCAGCCTTACCCATACGCGGGTTGGCCCCGACGCCGGCGGAGACGAGTTCCATCCCCTCAGGGTGGCTCTGGGTCGTCTGGGAGAGTTCCACCATCTCGGTTGCGACGTATCCGGGCGCGATGATGTTGGACCGGATGCCCTTCTTAGCGTACATGTAGCCAGTGTTCTTTGCGAGCCCGAGGCTCGCGTGCTTGGACGCCGTGTAGGCAGCCCCGCTGTGCCCGCCGTGAGTGCCGCCGATGGATGAAACCGTGACGAAGGCGCCCTTGTTGAGCCCCTCAGCGTCGCCAGGGTTCTTGAGCATCTCGGGGATCGCGGCGCGGAACATGTACATCGGACCGTCGACGTTGACGGCAAAGACCTGCTCCCACGTCTTATCGTCGAGGTCTCCGACCGGAGCCACCCTGTCCAGGCTGCCCGCGTTGTTGACGACGATATCAAGCTTGCCGAACGTATCAACGGCGGTCTTCACGGCATTCTTGACGTCCTCTTCCTTTGAGACGTCGCCGGAGACGGCGATGGCCGTCCCGCCTTTCCCGGTGACCTCGTCGATCACGCCCTGGAGTTTCTCCTTCCTCCGTGCAATGGCGATGACGTTCGCGCCTTCCGCGGCAAAGCGCTTCGTGATCGCCGCACCCATCCCGGAGCTCGCTCCGGTCACAATCGCTACTTTTCCTTCAAGTCTTCCCATGATGATTTCTCCGTCGTTTAGCTGGCCCGGCCCTTGTTGGCCTACCTGGTCTCGCAGGCCTTGATCCGGTCGAGACCGGTGATCCGGATGCCGCCGAACTGGCACCTGTTCTTGATGTTGAGGCCGATCAGGAGCGGCGTGATCTTCTCGATGATGCAGGCCCGTTCGAGCTTGCCGCAGTCGATGACTTTGACACCGGGGATCTTCTCGATCAGCGGGGCCACCAGGTCCTTGGCCGCCTGGTCGTTGCCGCAGATAAGACAGTCGCAGTCGATCGGTTCGCCGAGCTGCATGAACCAGGTCTGGGAGATGTTGTTGAACGCACAGATCACCTTCGCGTCCGCCAGGATCGACTGAGACCGCTCTGCAGCGGACCCCTCCGGAAGATCGATGTACTTCGTCGCCGACCCGCCGATGCAGGACTCCAGCGGGCCGGTCGCGTCGAGCAGGGGCTTTCCGGCTGCACCCTCCTTGATGGAGAGCAGGGTGTCCTTCTGGGCAGCAAGCGGCACCGTGAGGACCAGGACGTCGGCTGCCTTCGCCGCGTCGGGGTTCGCCATGGCCCGGACGTTCCTGGCGTCCGGGAGCAACTCCTTCACCTTGTCCACCGCCGCCTGGGCCTTCTCAATCGTCCTCGAGCCGATGATGACATCTTCTCCTGCCTCTACAAACCGGGTCGCGATCCCGAGACCCTGTCCACCGGTTCCACCAATAACTCCAATCGTTGTCATATCATTCACCTCAATTTGTTTACCAATTTGTCAGATTCGTGTTCACTGCGCTATACGTTACATACAGGTATATCCGCCGTCCACAACCGTGGTCGTGCCCGTGGTGTAACTTGCCTCGTCGCTTGCGAGGTAGACGGCTGCTGCGTTCAGTTCACCATCCCGCCCGTTCCGGTTCATCGGAACCATGGCCTTCACGTAGGCCTTCCACTCCGGTGACTCGAGCGCGCTCTTTGTCAGCGGCGTCGGGAAGAACCCGGGGCAGATCGCGTTCACCGTGATGTTGTACTGTGCCAGTTCGACCGCCATCTGGCGAGTCACGTTGACCACGCCGCCCTTCGCCGCCTGGTAGCCGACCGTCGACGCCGTGGCGCCGACGAGGCCGTACATCGAGGCCGTGTTGATGATCCGGCCATAGTTGTTCTTGACCATCACTCTGGCGAACTCGCGGGCCACCTTGAAGACGGCCGTGAGGTCTACGGCGATCGTCGATTCCCAGCCATCGTCGGGGTACTCCAGGAACGGTGCCATGTGAGCATTTCCCGCGTTGTTGAGCAGGATGTCCACTTTTCCGTATTCGGCGACGATCTCCCGGACCGCGTTCTTGATCGACTCGGTGCTCGTGACATCGCACTGCACCGCCAGGCACCGGACGCCGAGGGCGCGGATCTCCTCCGCGACCTCGTCCAGTTTCTCCTTTCTCCGGGCCATGATGGCGAGATCCGCACCCTGGCCCGCCAGAGCTTTTGCCATCTGCACGCCGATACCCGATGATGCTCCTGTTACGGCCGCAACCCGCCCATGTAAATCAAACATCGCCATAACTAACTCTCTCCGTTGGTTTCTCATTACTCCAGAATCACTGCAGGCTTGATCAGGTTCTTTGGCTTCTCGTGCATCAGGAGCAGGGCTTCCTCGATGTCCTCGAAGTTCGTGAACCGGTGTGTGACCAGTTTGCCCGGATCGATCCGGCCGTACCTGACGAGAGCGGCCAGCCGCTCCATCCGTGCCCTGCCGCCGGGGCATAGTCCTCCTCTGATAGTCTTGTCGCCGAGCCCCCCTCCCCACGCACCGAGCGGGATCGGGATCGATTCAGCATGCTCCATGACGTTCACATTCCCGACCGTGCCGCCGGGCTGCAGGACCTCAACCGCCTGGCCGATGGTGCTGACGTCGCCGCCGGCCGTGATCGCGGCGTCCACGCCTTTGCCGTCGGTCAGGCCCATGATCTGCGCAACGGTGTCGCCGTTATGGTAGTCGATGATCTCGGTCGCCCCGTATTCCCTGGCAACCTTCACCGCATTCGGCCGGCTTCCCACAGCGAGGATCCGTGCAGCCCCGAGCAGGTGCGCGCCGGCTACGGCCATCAGCCCGACCGGCCCTATGCCGAAGACGGCGACCGTGGAACCCAGCTGAACGTTGGCCAGTTCGGCACCATAGAAACCCGTGGTCATCATGTCGCCGATCATGAGGGCCTGTTCCAGGCTCACTCCATCGGGAATCGGCGTGAGTTGAGCATCAGCGTCATTGACGTGGAAATACTCTGCAAACACACCGTCCTTTGCCATGCAGAAGGGCATGCCGGAGCACATCCCGTCACAGTGCTGGGCGAACCCCCGTTGCGATGGGGTGCGCAGGTAGTTTGGCGTGATCGCAGGAACGATGACCCGGTCACCGGGCTTGAAATCGCCGACTTCGCTTCCCACCTCGTCGACGATGCCGACTGCTTCATGACCTACAACACGATCGGTGGGCATGTAATCGCCGATATCGCCCCAGATCATGTGCACCTCAGATGTGCATGGAGCAAGTGCCAGCGGCCTGAGAATAGCGTCGCGCGGGCCGGCAACGGGTCTGTCTTTCTCAACCCATCCAATTTTGTCTTTACCTATTCTTGCTAACCCTTTCATTCAGTCACCTGAATATAATGGAAAGAAGAGTACGACGCCCCTTATAGGTTCGTTTTACTGATAACCACTAAGGTGCAGGATTTATATTATAGGAGACAATCCAGGGGATCGTCTCACCAACAAGTTCCGCCCGGGACCCCGACCACCACACTATGCCGGTGCCGCGCGGTTCGCTCGGTCAGCGGGCCCCATAACATTGATTATCAGTAATCTCAGGACTCGACGGCGGGCCGTTCCCGTCGCGGACCTCGGTGGAGACGTCGATCATAAGAGAGGCGAGCTCGCCCGAGGGGAGCTTGAAGAGGTAATGCCAGATCCAGACGTCGTCTCCCTCCCGATACTGGAGCGGCGGGAGGAAGACCGGGCGCTCCCTGGCGAAGCCGTGTTGGACGGCCTTCAACAACCCGGGGTCGGCGAGCGCAGGGAAGACATCCCAGACATTCCGGCCGATCAGTTCTTCCTTCTTGAGCCCGAGGATCTTCTCGGCCGCCCGGTTGATGTCGTTAAAGACGAACCCCTCACCGCCACGGATCACCCCATAAACGATCACGCCGTTGCAAGCGTTCTCGAAGAGCGAGCGGTACCGCGTCTCCCGAAAGGTCAGATCTTTGCGTTCCCGCCGATCGCTCGTGATATCCTTGAAGAGGATGGCGAACTCGTCTGGCGGGCCGCCGTTCTCCCGCGGAATCGGGGTGAAGACCACGTTGAGGTACGCCACGCCAGACTTGGTGCTCGGGATCTGCTCCAGTTTCATGCGGTCGAAGTCACAGGCGAGCTCGATCTCGGCCACCTGCCCTGCCCGGATCAGCGATTCCAGCGTTCCCGGAGAGCAGGCCAGGGTGAAGATGCTCGCGGAACTCAGCTGCTCGATGACGCGCAGCCCGAGGATCCGGAGCGAGGCGGGGTTGGCGTTCAGGATAGACCCATCAGCAGCGAAGATGACGATCCCGCTCGGGACTGTCTGAAAGAGGGTCGTAATCTTCCGTTCCGAGTTCTTCAGGGCGATCTCAGTCTTCCTCAACGCGGTGATCTCCCGGAGGGTGACCAGGATCTCCGGGCTCTCGGTCTGCGAGACGATCGGCGCGAAGTTGACAAGATAGATCCGATCCGTTCGCTCATCGATCAGTTGTATCTCGTCGAGATAGGTCTCCGACCGGTGAATCCGCTCGATGTTCCGCCGAACCGAGCTATCAGAGAATACCGGCAGATCGAGGTCGAAGATCGGAACACCGGCCAGGTTGTGACCCGGCCGGATACCGAGGGTGGCGATGAAACTCGCGTTCACCATGCAGATCCGGAGGTCGGTGCCCAGGATCACGAGCGCGTTCGGGGAGTGCTCGAAGATCTCACGCAGGGGCAGGCGCTGCGACCGCCGGTAGAGTTTCTTCTGGCCGAACCGTTCCATGCAGACGTCGCCGTTCGCGGCAAGGAGTTCGAGGTATTTGGCGGCGGAGATGCGAGTGATGCCGAGCTCCTGAGCGACTGCCGTCACGGACAGCCCTGTCGTCGCGTGCTCTTCGAGCAGGTCGAGGATCCGGCCGAACTGCTCCTGGTATCCGGTCGCAACGTCCGTCATTCGTGGGAGATCGTCTCCTTCTCCACGCTCAAATACTTTTTGCCGGGCGTGCTGTGTTGCGGAGGGAGATCGCTAGCTGCCGGTACTCCAGGTCTGCGCCTTTTGATCCTCGGCTAAGAAAGGGGGTGCTTCGAGTAAAACCCACACGTTCAGTCTGCCGGCAGGGGCGTGGCCCGGCGCCATGAGGCTGGTTGGGGTGCGCCGAACGGCGCGTTTTCCCGCCGGGGAAGGGGGAGCGGGAGGCAAAACGAACGCTCCCTGGCCCGGCACCTTAGCGACGAAGGCGCTCTTACCTTGCCTTATCATCGATAACGCATTCTCATCAGGTCTCGCTGAGCGTCTGAGTTCGATGCGTCGGATTCTTGTGGGCATAGCTCGCGGGGTCACGGATATGACTATGGATACACCACCAC
>Ga0265294_10006294_pt1 | contig 14285 bp, 11 predicted proteins | sample MunlanPumphouse3_FD_192504 | JGI IMG/M metagenome (GOLD analysis project Ga0265294, IMG submission 192504) | Groundwater microbial communities from a municipal landfill in Southern Ontario, Canada - Pumphouse #3 | ecosystem: Environmental > Aquatic > Deep subsurface > Groundwater | place... | reverse complement strand
GAGTTTGGGATAGTTATCTCAGCCTAAAATATGCTTATAATTATTCTTTACAATAGTGTTATGAAGTCAAGGGATAGGATTTTAGGGAGTTAGGATAGTTATCTTTTGCAACTACTTTTTTAACGTAGTGCTAAATATATTTATTATGCAATAAAAGAATTATTTTCTTTTTTGTTTGGAAGATTGGAAATAAGTTTGTAAGTTTGCCGCATAATCTTCTCATTAAATATGAAATGATTCTTTATTCCAACATATTAACCCCAATACAATGTGACTCTTTGATAAAAAGAAGTACCACCACTTTGTATGGTGTTTTATGTCTTATAGAAGAAAGTTTTATTCTTTCAATCAAAGAGCAGTCTACATATTTTTTCACAAATTTACTTCGTATAAATAAAGTAATCCTACATCCTTTAGATGCGATTAGGGGCTAAAGTGTATATAATCCAAAAACAACACACTCCAAAAGCCCCAACAAATTAGCTAAATCTTAATATGAAAATAAATATTCGATGTTTAGGAATATTAAGTAAGTGTTTGCTTATTTAAGTAGCCTTTTTGATGAATGAATGAATTTGTAAACAAAAATCAAAAGACATGAATAGAAATACAATAATATATGCAATAATATTCTCAATAATATTATGTATAAGTGGAAATACAGCATTCTCTCAACTTAAAGTAGTAAATAATAAAGTAGCCATAGGAGAAACTTATGGACAAGCGCCAAACGGTAATTTGGATGTAAGAGGAACAAGTTATTTTGATTGTGCACCTGCACCTTGTGGTTTCTCATTCACAACAACTATTTCTGCAAATGCTCCTGTGGCAACTTTACTCCCTCAATGGAGTAATAGTGTTAGAATTGGGGCACCCAATCAACAATTATATCAACTTTACACACAAAATTTATACGTTAATGGAGTATATGTTACGTCTGACATTAAATCTAAAGAGAATATAAGGCCTTTAGACAAAAGTTTGGATAAAATCAACAATCTAAATGTTATTAAATTTGATTACAAAGATGATTATTTCTTGAAAAAATCAGAGTCTTCTCCATTTTTAAATGAAGTAAAAAGAACTCAGAAAAATAATACAGGTTTTTTAGCACAAGAGATTGAAAAAATATACCCTAATTTAGTTCAATATAGTAAAGATGAAGATCTTTTAAGAATAAATTACTTAGGTTTAATACCAGAATTGACAAAAGCAGTTCAAGAATTAAGTTCTGAAGTTGAGCAATTAAAATCTGAAATAAATTACTTGAAATCTAATTGCTGTAATGATAATTTTTCAAACAATAAATCGGATAATGTTATTGATAATAAAGAAGCAATACTTTATCAAAACCAACCAAATCCATTTACAAACAATACAACAATCTCATTTTTTATTCCCAAATCTGTAAAAGTTGCAGATTTGTATATTTATAATTTAAATGGAGTTCAAATAAAGCATTCCTTGATTACTTCAAGAGAACTTGGTTCTTTTGTATTAAATGGGAATGATCTTGGAGCTGGCATGTATATTTAAACATTAGTAACAGATAATAATATTATTGATTCTAAGAGGATGATTTTAACTAAATAATTGCTATATGAAAAGTAATATAAAAGTAATTATTTTGTTGTTATGTGTGCTTTATCCAATCATATGTAACTCTCAGGAACAAACAGGTTGCGAACATACTAGTAGATTAACTCAAGGAAGTGATGTGAACTGTAATTATGATCCTTATATGTTAATTTTTGAAGATAATTTTGATGGTAACAGTCTTGATCTTAATAAATGGTTTATTAGTAAAGGTGTGACACGAGATTTTCCATTTGATAATGAAAAAGAATGGCGTACTGCAAATAATATAGTAGTTGAGAATGGAGTGCTTAAGATTATTACCAAGAGAGAGTATATGAATAATATGACATATTATGATTATGATGCTAATGCTATGACAACTCAAGATTTTGAATTTACTACTGGTGAAATAAATACAATATCTGCTTTTCCAATTAATGGAAAGTTTGAAGCGAGAATTAAACTTCCTTATACCTATGGACTCTGGCCAGCATTCTGGCTATATAATGAAATAGGTGATTCTTACAACGAAATAGATATTTTTGAGGTATATAATAATTGGAGTGATTGGCGTTATAATACTAATTTATATTATTCAAGTACTGGAGGCTATAATGCTACTTATAAATGTTTAAAAAGACATGGCTTCGATTTAATTTTTTTTGGTTTTGTCCCATTAATATTTAATGATTTTAATACATATACATTAATTTGGGGTGAAGACAAGATTGAGTGGTATATTAATGGATATTTAATTAGGAAAGAACCTTTTTATTTTACACGAGTTTTTTGGGGAGCTTTTGGGGTATCTGAGCATTATTGTGGAGACATAAAAAAAGGAGAGAAATACAGAAGGAATAAATTTTTCCCTCAATACCCAATGCATATTGTTTTAAATACAGCTGTAAGGAGTCCTGAAACTAAAGAGAATCCTGATGCCTCAGTACCTTTTCCTGCACAAATGGAGGTTGACTATGTTAGGGTTTATCAAAGAAAACCATGCAATTCAGATGTTACTGTTAGTAATAACCCAATAACTAATGATTATAAATTAACGGGAGAGGTTCTATCTAAACTAATAACAGGAAAAAATGTTAATTTGGATTGTAATATTAAAATAGGTTCTCAGCACGAAATGAGAGTCGTCGCAAAAAACACAGTAAATTTTGAAGAAAACTTTTCTATAGATGTTGAGAATGGTGATTCTTTTATTGCTGAAACTAAATCTAATTTATGTAATTCTTTAAAAAGAATATTTATTCAAAATATTACCCCTTATGATTATGTTGTGGCTGAAGACAGCATATATGATGATGACACAACCGTTGTATATGATAACGTAAAAGAACTTTATGGAGGTGTTCAACCTTTGTTTATTTATCCTACATTAGATGATAGCAGTTATATTATAATCGATTTCAGGGATAATGAATACAAAGATATCTCACTGTCAATAATAAATGACAAAAATGATATAATGTATTTTAATAACAGTATTGAAGAAAAAATATCTTATATAGATTTAAGTAGTTATGAATTAGAGAACTATGCATTACAGCTGATAAATAGATTGACAAAGAGAGAAGAAATTCATAACATTGAAATAATAGAATAGAATATGAAAAAGGTATTAATAATTATAATGGTCCTTTATGCAAATATTGCATTTAGCCAAAAAGCAAATCCTTGGTCTTTAGAAATTGGAGCAAGTACTTATAATTATGTTTTTTATAATAATCTGCATAATTATTCTAATAATTTCAATTATGAATTTTATTTACTCCCTTCAAAAAGTTTTTCATGGATAAAACTAACTACAGGAATTATGTTTTCAACTAAAAGAATAAATCGAGATGAAGTAGATTATGATATTAAATATATTAAATTACCAATATTATTATCAGCAGGTTACACATTTAAAAAAGTAAAATTAAGCTTTACAGGAGGTTTTATATTAGACCATATACTGAACTACAGAGTTAAACTGAATTATAATTATGATGGGATTAACAATAAAGATTATAAGTTTGATGATGTTAATTTAGCTATTAGAGCAGGTATTACAATTTCTACAAAAATATCCAATAATTTCAATCTAAACATACAACCTTTTATTGATTATAAAATAAACCCTGATAATATATATTATTATAGTGGTAGGTGGAATCCTATTTCTGATTATGACTATTATCATACTATAATACCTAATGGAATAGACGAAACAGGTAGTAATAAAGGTGGACTATTGTCTTATGGGTTGAGTATTGGACTTGAATATTTGTTTAAATAAAAAAATGTCTGGTAAGTAGTATTGGAAGCTATAAAGTGATAAATAATTATTTTAAAGAGAAGTTCAATTAGATTTGAAGACTTTGTCTTAGTCTAGCACAGGTTTATCTTATAAACAAAAGGACGCTTTGCTTATGCTTGGTGTCCTTTTTGTTGTTTAAGTTTTTTTTTCTTAGAATTGCAATGCAAAGCTCCTTTTTCTAAATCTTCTTTAACTCTAAACAAGACGATTCTTTTAATTAAATCTATCGGAAGAGGTTTGGAAACTGGGAATTGAATTGTTCCTTTTGAATGTTTATATTCTTTTAATTCTTCTTCAAATGCTTCAATACCATAATTAGTTGGGAAAAGGCTTATATGATTCTTAAATCCTCCAAAGTAAACTATTGGTCCATTTCCCTTATATGTTGGCATTTGATAGCTAATACATTCAATAGATAAAGGAGCATTTTTAATAATCAACTCTCTAATCTCAATTAGCTTAGCCTTAACATCTCCATCAAAACTATTAATGTAAATATCTACTTCTTTGGATTTCTTATACATAATGTTATTCTTTTCCTGCAACTTGTTTTAATATGCTTTCTAATTGACTGCCGTAGGTTTCCCAGCGGTAGTTTTCTCTTACAAAATTATTGCCTTTTTGGGCTATTTGGTCTGCAAGGGAAGGGTTTTGCAGTAGATTGATGATTGAATTGGCATATTCTTTTGGAGAGGATGCAATAAGTATATTTTCATTATGAGTGGCTCCCAAAGCTTCGTTGGCAAGGGGTGAACTTATGCAAGGAAGATTCATTGCCATTGCTTCAAGGAGTTTGTTTTGAAGACCAGTTCCTATTTGCATTGGTGCAACAAATATCTTACTCTTGGCATAATATTCTTTCATATCCTCAACCCAACCAGTTACTTTAATATTCTCAGAATTTAGGCTTTGAACTGAAGTTGTAGGGTTAGCTCCTGCAATTACTAATTTGGCATCAGGTAGTTTATCCCAAACCAAAGGCATGATCTCTGTGGCAAGAAATATTGCTGCAACACTGTTTGGGGCATAGGACATGCCTCCTGAAAATATTATATCAAATTCCTTATTTTTATTGTTTTTATAGTTGAAATAAGAATCATCAACTCCATTTGAAATAACAGTAATTTCATCTTGAGAAGGGTGTTTGATTTCTTTCTTATCTGTCTGAACAATAATTGTGAGCTTATTGAAGATATCAAACATCTTAGCTTCATATTTTTGAAGTCTTTTTGCTTCAATGTTGAATAAGCATTTCAGTAAAAAACTACTTTTGGAAGCTCTTCGTTTCATATTGGTTGAAAGAGCATCCTGGAAGTCTAATACCTTTGGATAATTAATATTTGAATATTTTGCTGTTCTTACAAATTGATAATATACAACATCAGGATTAACTTTTTCGCAGAAGGAATTTAGCATTTTAATGTTTTTCTTGTGAGAGAAATAACCAGTTTGGAAAGGAGTGCCATCAAACAATGACTTAGTCATTCCTAAAATGGAATCAAATTTATTAAATTGACCAATGCATATTTTCTTAACAAAAGACAAGAGAATGGTTTCTGCTTTAGGGTTAATTGTTGAGTTGTTTAAACAAAACAAATATACATCATTATTCTTAGCAAGTTCTTTAATTTGATAAAATGCTCTAAGCTTATCTCCCTTGTCTAAAGGGTAGGGAATACGTGATAGGACAACTAATATCTTCATTAATGACAGCTTTTAATGATTAATATTTGATTTGCGGTAAATTTACTTAACTTCTAATTGACCATATAAATCAACCAATTCTCTTGCAATTGCATTAATATTATATTTTTCACTAATTAGTTTCTCTGCATTTTGAGCAATATTATGAGAAAACTCCTTGTCTGTAACACATTTATAAATACTTTCTGCAAATTCCTCTGGAGTGTTGGCAATTACAATATTTACATTATTTTCATATAAAATACCTTCAGCAGCTTGAGAAGTTGCAATTATACATTTCCTAAGCGACATTGCCTCAAGAATTTTAATTCTTATTCCACTTCCAGAAAGCAAAGGTACAATCATAATTTCTTTAGAACAAATAAACCTTGCACTATCAGGAACTTCTCCATAAATAACAACTCCTTCTCTGTTTAAATTCAAAAGCCATTGAGGCATTGCTCTTCCAGCAAAATAAGCTTTAATGTTAGGAAGCTTTTCATGCACCATATCCCAAACATTATCCAAAAACCATTCAATTGCTTGCTGGTTAGGAATCCAATTCATGGAGCCAATATGAAATAAACTGTCTTTTTCTTCAATATCCTTATCAATAAAGTCTGGAGTTTCAATCCCTACAGGAACATTCTTGCATGGAACCTTACATCCATTTTCAATAAAATAATTAGCATCAACCTTGGTAACAGGATAAACTCCATCGTAGTGATTAACCATTTCAAGTTCATACTTCTTTAAACTATGAGCCAATTGGTTGAGGTAAATTTTCTTTAAAGGATTTTTTGTGCTTTGAGCAGTCTTTTCCCAAATTAAATGTTCAATATTAGGAGCTCTAAGAACAATCTTTGCTTTAGAGTTTTTTCTTATAACAGAAATATAGTGAGAAAGAAAAATACTTTCAAGTTGAATTACATCAAACTCTTCCTCTTTCAAAAGAGAGTCAAGCCTTTCTTCCATTTCTTGGCAATAGAAACGCTTAACATGATAGCTTTCATTTTTTATAAAACTACAAAGAGCATCAAATATATTAAGCTTTAGATTGACAAATATGGTTTCAAACTTAGTCTTTTCAATATATTCTTTTGGAAGTTCTGAAATTTTAACTGGATGCTTGAAAGTGTTAAAAGCAAGAACCTTCACCTTATGTTCATTATTCAAAAGTCCCATCGTTAAAGTATGCATTCCCATTGAACCACCGTCAACAACAGGGAAAGGAGGTTTATAGCAAAGCTGTAAAATCTTCATTATTTATTTTCAAATTTATGTCCAGTTAATAAATTTTTAATCTTGTTTAAGCCCTTAATCCAACTTTCTGAATTCAAAAGTGAAGAATCGGATGTGGCTTTAATTGTAAGGAAAAGACCTATTGGCAAGAAAACCAATGTTGAACTCCACATACCTAAAAATGAAGAAACAGCGCCTTCAACAGAAGCTTTTTCTCCAATCATTCCTACAACATAATATAAAATAAAACTCAAAACCGAAACCACAACAGGCATTCCCAATCCTCCCTTACGGATAATTGCTCCTAAAGGAGCTCCAATAAAGAATAGTATTAAGCATGCTGCTGAAAGAGTAAATTTTCTATGGAGTTCGTTTCTGTGTCTAATTATTAATTCACTATCACCATTTCGTTTTGAGTCCAACATCTTCAAATCACTTTTAAGATAAGCTGCCCTTTGTGAAGCTTGTTCAATTACCTTTTGCCTATCTTCTTTTGTGAGTGAAGAATAGTCCTTATGGAATGAGAAATTATATAATGAATCTATCTTCAAAATATTTGAATCTCTAATAATTGGAGTTGTAATTTGATTTTTAATGCCTCGTATAATGGACAGATTAAAATCAGAATTTTCTTTTCTTAGTTCATTAATATTCTTATTTAATTGAAGAATATTGAGCATTTTGTAGTGGTTGGAATATCTGTCTTCTTCGGTTTCCTTAAAAGCAAAATCTGAAACATCAAATCTAATTAATTGCTCTTTAAAGTTAAGTCTAATTAAAGGACGAGTGTCAAAAGAATTTTCATCCACACTTTCATCATAAGTATATCCATCAATTAAATTGAAAACAAGTGTATTTCCATTATCTTCAGTATACATTTGTCCTTTCTTTGCTGCAGTAATGCTAATATTTCCCAAACTCTTGCTATGATCATAAATCACAACGTCACTCAAATTTTTTCCGTCCTTATCCTTTGCTCCAATTCTAATAATGTATTGTTCAATATCGGCATAAAATTCATTAGGACGAATATTAACAGTAGGCTTTTTAGTATTAATCTCATACATTAATGTTCTCATTTTCTTTTCCGCAATGGGCATAAAGTTATTAGAGAAAAAGAATGCAAAAACAGAAAGTAAAGAAACAACAGCTATCATTGGTCGAAGAATTCTCCAAAGAGAAATACCTGCTGACTTCATTGCCACTAGTTCATAGCGTTCTCCAAAATTACCAAGTGTCATTATGGAAGCTAACAAAATAGCTAAGGGTAATGCCATTGGAACCAACGTAACTAAAATGTACCAAAACAATTGCAAGATAACTAATGTGTCTAAGCCTTTACCAATCATTTTTTCTAAAATCTTCCATATGAATTGAAGAAGCAGAACAAATTCCGATATGGAAAATGTAAGTAAAAGGGGACCTAAAAATGATTTTATTATAAGTATATCAAGTTTCTTCACAGCAAAACTTTACAATTAAAGCAACAAAAATACAAAGATTTAATCTTTTATTAGTAATTTTGCTTCCAAATAAAACAAATTAATTGAATACAATATGAAAAAGTTGATTATGATTTCAGCCCTTTTATCATGTTTACTTGTAATGCCTGAAGGAATTAAGGCACAAAACAAAACTAAAGACAAAGAACAATTTAAGTATGTAATTGATGAATTCGCTGATATTAAAGTTATGCGTTACCAAGTTCCATCATGGGACAATCTAAGTTTGAAGCAACAAGAATATCTTTACTATCTTTCTCAAGCAGCAAATAGTGGAAGAGATATATTGTGGGATCAAAACTATAAATACAATTTAACTGTAAGAAGAACTCTTGAAAATATTCTTTCTTCTTATAATGGGAAAAAACAAGGCAAAGAATGGGAAGACTTTTTGGTTTATGCAAAAAGAGTATTCTTCTCCAATGGTATACATCATCATTATGCTGAAGACAAAATTATGCCAACTTTCTCCAAAAACTATTTCTCAACTCTTTTGAAACAATCAAGTCAAAAGAATTTCCCAACAAATAAAGGAGAAAAAGTTGATGCTTTCTTTACAAGAGTAACTGATATTATCTTCAATAAAAACATTGCTCCTTATAGGAAAGAAAATGATAAGTCAAAAGATATAGTTGCATCTTCAGCTGTTAATTTCTATGAAGGAGTTACTCGCAAAGAGGTTGAAGAATTTTACAAGAAAAAACAAAGTCCAGACAAAGAACGTCCTCTTTCTTTTGGTTTAAATTCCAAAGTGGTAAAGGAAAACAATCAAGTTGTTGAGAAAGTTTATAAGCTTGATGGATTATATTCAGATGCCATTAAAGAAATTATCTATTGGCTTGAAAAAGCAAATACAGTTGCAGAAAATGACTCTCAAAGAGAATACACAAATCTTTTAATTGAATACTACAAAACTGGAGATTTGGAAATTTGGGATAAATATAATGTTAAATGGGTTTCTGACATTGAATCACAATGCGATTATGTTAATGGCTTTATTGAAGACTATGGCGACCCATTGGGAATGAAGGCTACATGGGAAGCTGTTGTTAACTTCAAAGACTTGGAAGCAACCAAAAGAACAGAACTTATTAGCGCAAATGCACAATGGTTTGAAGATAATTCACCTGTTGCCAAACAATACAAAAAGAAAGAAGTTAAGGGAGTAAGTGCAAAAGTAATTAATGCTGTTATGCTTGGAGGTGATTGTTTCCCAACTCCACCAATTGGAATTAATCTTCCAAATGCTGATTGGATTAGAAAAGAATTTGGAAGCAAATCAGTAACAATTGCTAATTTGACCTCTGCTTATGATAGAGCTGCGTTAGAATCTCCAAAAGGAGCTATACAAGAGTTTGCTGCAAGTGAAGAGGAAATTGAAAAAGCAAAGAAATTTGGCTCAATTGCTGGCGATTTACACACTGACCTTCACGAATGTTTAGGACATGGTTCAGGACAACTTCTTCCTAACACTTCAGCAGGTGCATTGGCTGACTATTCATCTTCATTAGAAGAAGCAAGAGCTGATTTATTTGCTCTATATTATATGATGGATCCATATATGATTGAAATTGGACTAATTCCTGACCTTGCTGTTGGAGAAGCAGAATATGATAGTTATCTTCGTAATGGACTTCTTACTCAATATGCAAGAATTGAATTTGGCAAAACAGTTACCCAAGCTCACATGCAAGCTCGCAAATTAATCTCTACTTATACCTTCGAACAAGGAGAAAAGATTGGAGCAGTGGTTAAGTTTGAAAAAGATAATAAAACTTATTTCCAAATAAAAGATCATAATGCTGTTAGAAAAATATTTGGTGAATTGCTTGCAATAATTCAAGATATTAAATCTACAGGAAACTATGATGCAGGAAAGAATTTAATTGAAAAATACGCTGTTAATATCGACCCAGTTTTACACCAAGAAGTTATTGATAGATACAAGAAATTAAACATTAAACCTTATGGAGGTTTTGTAAATCCTGAAATAACTCCTATTGCTGACAAAGATGGTAATTATATTAAGTTTGAAATTTCCTACCCAACAGACTTCCTAAAACAACATCTTCAATATGGAAAGAAATACTCTTTCTTGCCAACAATGAATTAGAATTTTAAAAACATAAATCCTTAAGGCCTAAGATTCAAATAAAGTTTCTTAGGCCTTTTTTTTGTATTAAGCTCCTTATTTCTTTTGAAATAAAGAGGCTGTCTTGAATACAATATTTCAATGCAGCCTCTAATTTTTATCAGTATAAATATTTTCGATTAATTTTTGAATATTCAACTCTCCAAGGGTTGATTCTATAAAATAGAGCAATATTCTTTCTTATATTGCCATTTTGGGAGTGATTTTGTTGCAATACTTACTAATATTGTGAGCTATAGCCAATAATCCAAACTCAATTTCCACCTTTTTTAATCCTCTTAGTGAAAATCGTCTGAAGTTTTTATTTTGTTTTAAGTTCCCAAAGGTTTGTTCAACCTCTACTGGTCGTTTTCTCCTATGTTTTATTCCTTCTTCAGAGAGCAGAAGTTCTCTTGCTTTGCCTTTTAGTTTTTTGAGTCTATGATTTATTTGGATAACTCTGTTTTTTGATGATTTGTGACATTGACTTCTTACTTGGCAGTTTTTACAATCTTGGGCTTGGTATAGTGAAGCTTTTTGTATGAAGCCTGTTTTTGTTTTTGTGATTTTTTCTCCTACATAATACATCTCTTGCTCCATTGGGCATATACAACAGTCTCTTTCTTTATCGTAAGGGAAATTCCTGCTGTTAAAATGGTCTTCTTGCCATTTCTTTGTTTGCTCTTTATGAAAGTAGTTGTATTTGATGAATGGGGTTATATTGTTCTCTTGTGCAAAGAGATAGTTTTCTTCACTACCGTAGCCTGCATCACATATGCTGTCTTTGGGGTAGTGTCCATATTGCTCTTTGTATTCTTCTAAGTGTTCGATTAAGGTATTGGTATCAGTAGGACTTTGGTGTATGGTATAGTTGGTGATAAATTCACTTTCTGTACTTATCTGTGTATTGTAAGCTGGCTTTAGTTGTCCATTTCCCATATGATCTTCCTTCATCCGCATAAAGGTGGCATCTGGATCGGTTTTGCTATATGAGTTTCTATCCTCTCCTATTATAGCTCTTTGTTCTTCGTAATTCTTTATTTGCTGGGGATATTCTTTCTTTATTCTTCTGAACTTCTGTTTTATTTTTATATCCATGTCTTCTGATGACATAGATTGGTCTATATTGGAAAGTATCTCTTCTATCTTTTCTGAGGTAATATCTGTATGAAGGATTGGGGTTTTATCTTCCATTTCTCGTTTACATGTTTGATCTGCATAATCCCATATTTCATTTAGTGTCGCTGCCATCTTTACAAATCTTGTTTGTATCGCCTTACCCCATACAAAGCTATACTTATTGGCATTGGCTTCTATCTTTGTACCATCGGTATATGCTTTCTCTAAGTTTAGTAAGCCTTCTTTTTCTAGTTGGATTACTATTTGGGAAAAGATATTCTTCAAGGGTTTTTGAAGTTTACTTGTCCTAAAGATGTTGATTGTATTGTGGTCTGGCGTTTGCATGCCTGAAAGCCACATAAACTTAATGTTGCTTCTTAAGGCTTCTTCTATCTTACGTGATGAGTAGATATTTAAGGTATAAGAATAAAATATAACTTTTATCATCATCTTTGGGTCATAGGCAGAGGCACCTTTTTTATTGTAACGTGCAAAGATGCGTTTCATATCTATCCCTTCGATTAAGCAGTCTAATAGCCTTACTGGGTCATTAGCCTTTATCATATCATCTAATTTGATAGGAAATAGGTCGGTTTGATTTCTACAATATGTTTTAATTGGCATATATACATCTGATTATCACGATGTAAAATTACAAAATAATATTCACATGGCAAAATATTTATACAAAAAAAAGAGACTGCCTCTGGAATTATGAGACAGCCTCCTTATTTCTTTTGAAATAAACCAAAATAATTAAAGTTTAAATCTATCAAAACAAAGTATATAAGTGCTTAAATAAGGTCTCAAACTTTTTTTACTTGATCTTAATGTCGGATTCATGCCATGATTTACTCTAATTCATGGCATGAATTCATTCAATTCATGGCATGATTCCAGTTAATTCATGGCATGATTCCGAGTAATTCATGCCATGAATTCGAGAATATCATGCCATGATATATAGATGAAGTCCCTATTTTAATAGTTCTAAATAAGGTTTAATGAGATTGAAATAAGGATTGCCTTCTTTTATATCCTTTTTTCTCTTATTGCGTTAGGCATTATTTAGGAGTCAAACTTTATTCTTTAAAGTTTTTTACTATCTTTGTGGCTTAAATAATATATAATATTTATCTGTTTGTATGAAAATTACTGATATTGTAAAGGTTTTAGATGCCCAAGTTGTTGTTGGGCGAGAGGATATGGATTATAGCATTAATCATGGTTTTGCTTCCGATTTGATGTCGGATGTTTTGACTTTGGAAGAAGAACACTTAATTCTTATAACTGGATTATGTAATAATCAAACTATTCGTACTGCAGAAATGGCTAATATTTCTGTAATTTTGTTCGTTAGAAACAAACAGGTTTCACAAGATATGATTGAGCTTGCTTTGGAGAATGACATTATTATTATTTCTTGCAAGTATTCAATGTTTAAAACTGTTGGCGTACTATATGAAAATGGGCTTGAGCCTGTTTATTAATTTTTTTTGTAGGATATGATGCATAATGAATTTACAGTTGTTGAGGGCGATTTTGCTAATGCTGGTAAGGCTTCAAGCGAAATTAAGAAAACTTTAAAACAACTAAATATAGATAATCAAAAGATAAAGAAAATTGTTGTTGCAGTTTATGAAGCAGAGGTTAATGCTATTGCTCATGCTTATGGAGGTACAATTTATGTTGATTTGGACGAGGAAAAGATTTGTGTTTTGATTAAGGATAAAGGACCAGGAATTCCTGATATTGCTCGAGCAATGGAAAAAGGTTTTTCTACTGCTTCAGCAAAGGTTAGAGAAATGGGATTTGGAGCAGGAATGGGTTTGCCAAATATAAAAAATAATGTTGATGAGTTAGATATTCAAACAGAGGTTGGAGTTGGAACTGAGATTAAGATGATTGTTAATTTTAACTCTTAATTTTTTAAGATTATTGAACAATGAATGAAAACTATTTCTATCATGCTTTAAGAATTGACCATAAGATTTGCTTTGGGTGTACTCTTTGTATGCGTAATTGTCCAACTGAGGCAATAAGAGTTCGCAATGGTAAAGCCACAATTTATGAGAATAAATGTGTGGATTGTGGAGAATGCTACAAGGTTTGTCCTTCTGGAGCGGTTTATGTTGCAGAGGACGATTTCCAAAGTATTTACAATTTTAAACATAGAGTTGTTTTAATGCCATCTGTCTTTTTGGGGCAGTTTCCTGAAGAAATTAAGGCTTCGCAGGTCTATTCAGTAATAACAGAAATTGGGTTTAATCATGTTTTTGAAGTTGAGGCTTCAGCTTTTTTGCATTCCATACTTTCAAATAAGTATATTCGTGAGAATGAAACAAGAAAACCACTTATTTCAACCTTTTGTCCAGCCATTGTACGTCTAATTCAAGTTAAGTTTCCTGCTTTGGTTGATAATCTTATTCCTATTAAAGCTCCCGTTGACTTTACTGCAATTTATATTAGAAAGAAACTAATTGAAGAAGGAGCTAATCCAGAAGATATAGGAATATTCTACATAACTCCATGTGCAGCAAAGATTGCCGCAACTAAATCTCCTGTTGGAGAGGATGTTTCAACTGTTGATGGTGTTTTGAATATGGACACCATGTATAATATTGTTTTGAAGGAAATCAAACAAAAGAAAGAGTTTAGTAAGAATATTACTGCAAATAATGATGTTACTTCCGATTGTGTTATCTTTTCTTTAACGAAT
>Ga0265294_10006293_pt1 | contig 14286 bp, 10 predicted proteins | sample MunlanPumphouse3_FD_192504 | JGI IMG/M metagenome (GOLD analysis project Ga0265294, IMG submission 192504) | Groundwater microbial communities from a municipal landfill in Southern Ontario, Canada - Pumphouse #3 | ecosystem: Environmental > Aquatic > Deep subsurface > Groundwater | place... | reverse complement strand
CTTTTGCAAAACTTTTTTTACCTTTTTGTAAAATATATTCGCCTTGCATTAAATTCATTTTTTCATCAGTTATTTTTTCTTGGTTTATTTTAACAGCACCACTTGCTATGTCTCTTCTTGCTTGTGAAGTGGAACTTTCTAGTCCAATATCAACAAGTACTTGACAAATCCAGCTGTTTTGTGGAACTTCAAACTCTTTTATATCGGTTGGAATCTCTTTTTGAGCGAATATTTTTTTAAACTCTTCGCATGCAAGAACTCCAGCACCTTTTCCGTGATACCTGTTTAATAATTCAATTGCTAAATCATCTTTAACTTTTTTAGGATGAAGAGTACCTTCTTGAACCCCTTTTCTTAAGAGTTCAATTTCTTGAAGCGATTGCGTTGAAAGCAGCTCATAGTATCTCCACATAAGCTCATCACTGATGGACAATACTTTACCAAACATATCATTAGGGTTATCTGTAACGCCAATGTAATTTCCTAAAGATTTGCTCATTTTTTGAATACCATCTAAGCCTTCTAAAATAGGCATCATTAAAACAGCTTGTTGTTTCTTGCAATGGTACGCTTTTTGAAGAGTTCGTCCCATAAGTAAGTTAAACTTTTGGTCGGTTCCACCTATTTCAATGTCCGATTTTAAATGAACCGAGTCATATCCTTGAAGCAACGGATAGGTAAATTCACTAACAGCTATTGGCGTATTTGCAGCATATCGTTTTGAAAAGTCATCACGTTCAAGCATTCTTGCCACCGTTAAATTGGAAGCTAAGTCAATAAGACCAGCTGCACCTAAGGTGTTTAACCAACTTGAGTTAAATACAACTTGGGTTTTGTTTTCATCTAAAATTTTAAAGACTTGCTCTTTATAACTTTGAGCATTTTCTAATACTTGTTCTTTTGTTAAAATTTTTCGTGTTTCGTTTTTACCCGTTGGGTCCCCAATACTTGCCGTAAAGTCACCAATTAAAAACTGAACAATACCACCAAATTGTTGGAAGGTTGCTAATTTTTGAAGTAATACGGTGTGACCTAAGTGTAAATCAGGAGCAGTTGGATCAAATCCTGCTTTAATATAATAGTTTGTACCATTGGTGTAAAATTCTTTTATTAGTTTAATAATGGCTTCTTCATCTATTATTTCAAAGCTTCCTCGTTTGATTTCAGCTAATGCAGTTTCTATTTGTTTTTCCATGTAATCCCCAAAAAATATTATTTATAAGCATCTTTTTTTGAAAAGAAGTCAATGACTTTTACTTTTTTCTGAATAAGTTTTTTAACCTCTTCAAGATTGCCGTTGTTAATTTCAAACTTTATATCGCAATATTGCACATAGGAGTGCTTTTCTCGCCCATACTCTACGCCTAAAATGTAGATTTCATATTGTGCCATATATGAAAGCAGTTTAGCTAGTTCACCCCGTGTATTAGGAAGGCTAACCACCATTTTATATTGATAAATGGTATCTTTAATCCAAGAGCAAAAAAGCATTTGATGGTCTGTTTTAATTTTCTCATAGGCTTTATCACACATTTGATGGTGAATTAAAGCTTTATTGCCTTCTTTAAAAGCAACAATATCATCTCCAAATTTTGGGTGACAACAGTGGTCAAATAGTACAGAACTTATACTAAAATTTGAATATATTAAGACATTATCAAACTTATACTCTTTAAGCTTTCTATTAATTACAGTCAGTCTAGCTACAAAGCTTTTTGTTTTAGAAATATTCATTTCAATACGCTTTTTAACATGTCTTAAATAATCAATTTTAGAAGGCACCTTATGAAGCGATTTTTGTGGATATTCTATCGTAACTTCTTTTGAGTATCTTGAAAAAATAGTATTAACAATATTTTTACCACTTAGCTCATTAATCTCTTTTTGGCGTTGTGAACATAAAATTTTAATATGTTTTTTAGCTCGACTCGTTTGAACCATATCTATCCACGTACATCGAGCAATAGGATAAGGTGCTGTTTTAATGCTAATAATATCTGAACTTTTAAGCTCTGTTAAAAGAGGTTTTTTAACTTTATTAATAAAACACTCAATGGCATTGCTTCCTACATCGCTGTGAACGCTAAAAGCAAAATCATATGCTGTTGCACCTCTTGGAAGTGAGTAAATATCTCCTTTAGGAGAATACACTACTATATCTTCAGAGTACAAATCTTGTTTGGTTTCAGAGTAGAACTCTTCAATGTTTTGGTTTGAAAACTCTAAAGATTTAAGCCAATTTAAATTAGGAGGTTGTCCTATGCCACTTTTGTATTTCCAATGTGCTGCAATGCCAAATTCTGCTACTTTGTGCATATTAAAGGTACGAATTTGTATTTCATATATCTTAGAGTTATAAAATACGGTGGTGTGTATGGTTTGGTAACCATTCTCTTTAGGTGTCGCAATATAGTCTTTAAATCTCGCAATTAATGGTTTATATTCTAAGTGCATAATGCCTAAAACTTTGTAGCAATCAATATCATCATCTACTAAAATACGAATGGCTAAAAGGTCCAACACTTCATCTATATTCACCCCTTTTCTTTGCATTTTTATATAAATAGAGTAGTAGTGTTTAATTCGTGCAATAATCTTTATTTTATTGGGGTCAAACCCACTTTTTTCCAATAAACTAGTGGTATTTAAAATAAATTTATTAAAAGTAAATTGAATAGTGCGTTGATGCTCTTTTAAAAAGGTATCAATTTTCTCGTACTCTTTAGGATAGACATAAAAAAATGAAAGGTCTTCAAGAGCATTTTTAATGGCTGAAATTCCAAGTCTATGAGCTATTGGAACATATACGACTAAAGTCTCTTCTGAAATACGTATTTGTTTCTCTTTGGGTAAAGCATTAAGCGTAAGCATATTGTGAAGTCTGTCACACAGTTTTACAATTAAAACCCGTACGTCATCAATAGAAGCAATAAGCATTTTTCTAAAAGTTAATGCAGAAGAGATAAGCTTAGTATTGGTATTACCTGAAGGGGCTAATTCATTTTCTCGTATTTCTACAATTTTAGTTAAGCCATCCACCATATGAGAAATATCTTCTCCCCATTTTTCTTTTACAAAACCTAATGTATAAGGGGTGTCTTCAACCACATCGTGAAGTAATGCAGTTGCAACTACTGATTCATCTTGACTAAAATGTGCAGTAATGGTTGCAACTAAAATAGGGTGCACAATGTAAGGTTCTCCACTTTTACGGAACTGCCCTTGATGAGCTTCTATGCAAAAGTCAATAATTTCTTGAAGTTTAGGTGTTAAGGTAATTTGATTTTGTAGCTCTTCTAAAGCTTTTTCTATAGTAATAATAGATTGGAGTTTTTTTAAAAATGGATCCATAGGAGTAACACAATAATAATAAAAGAGATTACTCTCTTTTTATTATTATTTGTTCATAATACTTTCAATAACTAATGCACCCGTTGCAATTTCATCAATCGCAATATCAGTGTATTTCATGTTTTGAGTGTTTTTTTCTAATAAAGGTTTTGCACCTTTACTTAACTCATCGGCTCTTTGACCAACAGCAACTGCTAAAATATATCTATCGTTGTTCACTTTTTCTAATGCTTTTGACATTCTTTCTTCTAATCTCATGTGTTCCTCTTTACTTATTTATTTAACAACAGAGCATCTACTAAAATCACCATTAATGATTTTTAGTAAATTGCCCTTTTCATTCATATTTGCAACAACTATTGGCAGTTTATTATCTTTTGCCAGTGCAATTGCTGTGTCATCCATAACTTTAATTTGGTCTTCTAATGCTTTGTCATAACTAATAACATCTAATTTAACTGCATCAGGATATTTCATGGGGTCTTTGTCGTAAACGCCATCTACTTTTGTGGCTTTAATTAACATACACGCATCAATTTCAGTTGCACGAAGTGTTGCGGCTGTGTCCGTTGTGAAATATGGGTTTCCTGTTCCTGCACTAAAAATAACTACTCTTCCTTTTTCAAGGTGACGAATAGCTTTTCTTACAATAAATGGTTCTGCAATTTGTTCCATTTTAATAGCGGTTTGAAGTCTTGCATTTAACCCTTTATGCTCTAAAGCTTCTTGCATAGCAATGCCATTAACAACTGTTGCTAACATTCCCATATAATCTGCACTTGTTCTTTTAATAATTCCATCAGCAGCAGCAGCTACTCCTCGAATGATGTTTCCACCACCAATAACAATGCCCACTTCAATATTATTATCGACTAACTCTTTAATTTCTTCTGCAATATAGTCTAAGATTTTAGTGTCAATACCATAACCTTCCTCGCCTGCTAATGCTTCACCGGAAAATTTAACAAGTACTCTTTTGTTCATTGCTGTCCTTTAGCTCATTGGGTAAATAATGTGCGAGTTTATCTAAAATTTCATTAACAAATACTTACAAAAAAACTTAACTTAACGCCCATTCGTAAAAGGGACGCACTTCAACTTTAATAGTGTCAATAAAAAATGTTTGTGTAGTACCAACCGTGATAATAAAAACTTCTTTTATTTCACTCTCTTTTAGTTGCAAAGAGACTCTTTTTTTAATAGAAGAAATAAGCATATCATTAAAAAAAGGGATACAAAAGATTGCTTTTTTTTTAGATTTAATATAGAAATCAATGGAATCAAGATAATAAATATCTTTATGTCGATAATACAACTCCAAAAAAACCATATTGGTAAACTCATTTTTAAATTTCTTAGCATGAGAAATTGCAGTTAAAAAACCATGGTTATAACAATAGAGTTTTTTAACTGCTTTGGGCTGATTAAATTTTTCAACAAAAAATAGCATACGGCTTTTTTCATACTCTTTACACAGTGCATAAAAACTATCTTTTGAAAGTTTTATTCTATTTTTTAACGCAATAAAAAGTTGATGAATTGATTTTTTTTCATCAAGAGATTCAAATAACATTCGCAATATTTCCAAATGGCTTGAACTCTTAGCAAATATTCTTAAAATATCTTGTAACTGTTTTATTTTTTTATGTTCATCAATTAAAACAGTTTCAGGCAAATTCCCATATTTGAAAAATTGGTTAAACGCATGAGTAATATTTTGGTGTTTATGGTCATGCAGTAAAAATTCTTCAAAATCTAAAGAGTTCACCCAAAGAGATTTAAACCCTTTAGGTGAAATTTCATGAAAAGTTGAGATAATGACAGAGTCCAATAAAGGAAACTCAAAATCAAATTCAAAGTTTTCTAACACTAAAACTTTAATAGGGTGTTGCTTTACAAACTCCTTTAAGTTAAGTGCAATCTCCTCTTTGTTGTTGCGTACATCGGCTAAATCTAAATAGAGATACTCATTGGCTTTAAAGTTGGATAAATAGTCGTAAATGAGATAGCTTTTTCCACATTTAGGAGGTCCCATTAAAATGGTTTTTGGGTGCGTAATTCTAGTTTTACGCTCTAAAAAGTTAATTTTTCCAAAATCCATTTCATAACAGGTCTCTAATGTTTTCATAAAATTCTATCGGTTCTTATTTGCTTTTAGCTAATTTAACTGCTTCTTTAATGGCATTAATATAACTCTTAGGATTCGCTTTTCTTTTATACGCAATATCAAATGCCGTTCCATGGTCAACTGAAGTTCGTATAATGGGAAGATTAAGGCTAATATTTATACTTTGTTCAAAATAGAGCGTCTTTAAAGGGATTAACCCTTGATCGTGGTACATAGCAACATAATGTTTGTACTTTTTACGGTTAACTTTTGTAAAAGCCGTATCGGGAACTAGTGGAAGCGTAAAGGCAGAACGGCTAAGTTTTTTATTGACAAACAAAACTGCCTTTTTGATTTTTTCTTCTTCATCGCCTAAAACACCATTATCACTCGCATGAGGGTTTAAAGCTAAAAGAGCTACTTGTTTTTTAGGTTTAACACATTTGTAAAAATCCAATAAAAATGTGATAAGCTTATTGGTTTTAATCATTGCAGGTACATTTTTCAAAGCAGTATGCTCGGTGTAAAGTGCCACAAACATTTTACTGCACCCTAACATCATAATGGCATCTTTTTTAAAAAAATCGCGCAGTACTTCAGTATGCCCTGTATATTTAATGTCAGCTTTATTCCACGACTCTTTATTAATAGGCAATGTTACTATGGCTTTGGCTTGTTTATTTTGAGTGAGTTTTATGGCATCTAAAAAGGAATCAAATGAATATTGCCCACTTTTAAGACACACTTTTCCTACTTTTATAGAAAAAGAACCTTTAGTTTCATGAAGGGTGAAATCACTAGGAACAATTACATTTAAGCGTTTAGCTGCTTGTGTTAAAAGTGTGTTATTAATACAATAAATTGGGTGACACAAAGTTTTTACTTTTTCATGGTTTAGTAAAGCCAGTTCTATACCAATACCATTTAAATCTCCTACACTAATAGCTACAGGGATTTTTTTTCTTTTTTCTTCTGCCATACTAAACTCCTTTAATACAATTTTTCATTTCTACAATTGCATTTTGAAGTCCTGTAAAAACAGAACGAGCAATAATGCTTTGCCCAATATTTAACTCTTTAACAGCTTTAATGCCCGTTATTAAAGAGACATTTTGATAGTTTAATCCATGACCAGCAGCCACTTTTAAACCGAGTTTTTTAGCCTCTTTAGAAGAAGTTTTAATATTTTTAAGACTAACAGAAAGAAGCTTTTTTAACTCTTTTCTACTAAGTTCAAGCTCTTTAATACTATGAACACTGTTGTTTAAATTAGAATACAACATGGCATAAATATTAGCAAATGAACCTGTATGAAGCTCAATCCACTCAACTTTTAGTTTAGAAGAGAGATCTATGGCTTCTTTGGTGGGGTCTACAAATAAAGAGACTTCAATCTCGTGTTTATGAAGTTTTTCAATGGCTTTTTTAATTTTTTCAAAATTATTTTTTAAATCCAATCCACCTTCGGTAGTTACTTCATCTCTATTTTCTGGAACTAATGTTGCTCTATGAGGCTTTAACTTGCAAACAATATCAATAATATCATCGTTAATAGAACACTCTAAATTTACAGGCAAAGTGGAAAGTTTAATAATATTTTTTGCATCATTGTCGTTGATATGTCGTCGGTCTTCTCGTAAGTGAATAGTAATTTGATCCGCACCACTTAATTTACAAATATTTAATGCATCTAAAGGGTTGGGGTCATTTATCTTTCGAGCTTCTCTTAGTACTGCAATGTGGTCAATGTTTACACCTAGTAACATAACAAATCCTTTAAAACTGTTTTCGTTATAATATCCAAAGTTTTTATAAAATAAATAAAGAAGAGAACCTTTGAAAACAAAAACAAAAAAAACAGTCATTTATTTCCTATCTTTGCTCTTAATAGTCAGCAGTATGATAACGTTGTATATATTTTTTCCAAAATCTTTAGAAAGCATTGATAACAGATTGCGAGATTATATGTTTATTTTAAGGGGAGAAATTCCTCAAAACAACAGTGTGGTTATTGTAGATATAGATGAAAAATCTTTAAAACAAATAGGGCAATGGCCTTGGAGCAGAGATGTGCTTTCAACCTTACTTGAAAACTTAACCAAAGCAGGCGTTGGAATTATTGGACTCGATATTGTTTTCGCAGAAGAGGACAGAACTTCTCCTCATAAAATTTTAAAGAAACTCAATATTGAACAAGAAAATGTTCCTAATTACGATGAAGAGTTTGCCCTTACTGTTTCCAATACGCCTACGATTTTAGGGTATCAATTCCAATTAAGCCAGACAGACTTTTTAGAAAGCAAAGCCCCTTCCATACCTGCTATTTTTATAGAAAAAAACAAAGCCCTAGAAGAGGAGTTTGTAATTGTAGGCAAAGGAACCATTCTTAATATTCCACTTGTTCAAGACAATGCCTATTCAAGCGGTTTTTTTAATAATGTCCCCGATGAATCAGGCATTATTCGTTCGGTTCCTTTAATCATACGATACAACGAGCAACTCTATCCTTCCTTGGCTTTTGAGCTAATACGAGCAGCTTTGGATGTGAATAAAGTGGTGGTTAATTATAACACTTTAGGAGTAGAAAATATTGTATTAGGAGATATAACGATTCCCACAGACAGATACGGAAGAATTGTTGTTAACTACAGAGGAAAAGAGAAAACCTTTGACTATATTTCTGCAACAGATATTATAAATAATCGTTTTGAAGCAAGCCAAATTGAAGGAAAAGTGGTACTAATAGGCACAAGTGCAGCAGGGCTTTACGATTTAAGAGCTACCCCTTTTGAGTCAGTTTTTCCCGGCGTTGAAGTTCATGCTAATGTAATTGATAATATTTTGCAAGGCGATTTTTTGCAAAAACCATCGTGGGCGGAGGGGGCAAATATTATACATATGGTGATTTTAGCATTGCTTGTATTTGCGGTGATTAATTATTTAAATATCTATCTTATTCCCATAGCCTTTTTAGCTTTTTTAGGCTTAGATTTGTGTGCGGTCTATTATTATTTATTTAATGAAGGAATTATTTTAAATATATTTTTTCCAATGCTAACCATTGCAGCTGCAACTGTTTTAGCTATTTTGGTCAATTATTTATTTGAAATACGACAAAGTAATGTTATTAAAAATAAATTCGCTTCTAAAGTCTCTTCTAAAGTTATGGAAGATTTACTTAAAAATGAGGGCAATACTTTGCACGGAGAATCTAAAGAAGTTACGGTTTTTTTCTCAGATGTTCGTGGCTTTACCAATATTTCAGAAGCCATGCCCAATGCCAAAGCACTTATTGATTATTTAAATGAATACATGGAACCCATGAGTGAAATAATTATGAAAAATGAAGGCACCATTGATAAGTTTATAGGCGATGCCATAATGGCATATTGGAATGCCCCAAGTGATGTTGAAAATCATCAAGATAAATCGCTCAAAGCCTCTTTGGAGCAACTCGAACATTTAAAAGTACTCAATAAAAAACTTATAAAAGAAAACAAACCACTAATAGACATTGGTATTGGACTTAACTGCGGAATTGCAGTTGTAGGTGAAATGGGAAGCAGCGGCAGAAGTGACTACACCGTAATTGGTGACCCTATTAACTTAGGTGCAAGGCTAGAATCTTTATGTAAATTTTATGGTTCTAAACTCAATATTTCAAGTTTTATGAAAGAGAGTTTAAAAGAAAAGTATGTTTTTAGATTTCTAGATTTAGTAAAAGTAAAAGGTAAAACCCAACCTGTAGAAATTTGGCAAGTGCATGATTTTGGTGAAGCCGCGGGAGCATTAAAAGAGGAGTTGGATTTATACCATAAAGCAATTGAATTGTATAAAAATCAAGAGTTTAAAGAAGCATTAGTACTTTTTCAAACGCTTGAAAAAAATGAAGAAAAAACCAATAAAAATATCAATGAAATTTATATAAAAAGATGTGAACACTATATTGAAATGCCACCAGTTGAGTTTGATGGAGTTTTTGAACACACAACAAAGGGGTAATACAAAACAAAAGAGTAATTGTCGTTAAAAATTTTGAAACATTTAGGCAAAAGTGAATATAATTATAATAAATTCTAAAGGAAAAAATATGTTTAAATTATTAATACTATTTTTCTGTATTTTTACAACATCACTGTTTGCCTCAATTGGTAAAATTAGTGCATTAAGTGGAGAAGTTACTATCAATAGAAATATTGATTTTATAAGTGCTAAAGTAGGGTTTATTCTTGAAGAGAGCGATACTATTACTACCAATGATATAGGCAAGGTACAACTCATTTTTAACGATGGTACGGTAATAACTCTTGGGAAAAGCTCAAAATTAAATATTGCAGAGTATCTTTTTGATGAAGTTCGCCCTGAAAATTCAAAAACAAAATTAAATTTTGCAGAGGGTGCCTTTAAGGCTATCACAGGGAAAATAGGAAAAATCGCCCCTGATAAATTTAAACTTCAAACAAAATCAGCTTCTATTGGTATTAGAGGAACTATCATAGTAGGCGATCAAAATACAGTAGCTTGTACTCAAGGAGAAATTGCAGTAAGTGCACAAGGTGTTACTCAAATTGTTCCAGCAGGAATGATGGTTAGAACACCTACAAATCAAGCACCCACTCCTCCACAACAATATGAAACGGGTGCTATTGATGGGCTAGAAGATACAAATAACAATAGTGAAGCACCAAACAGTGATGAAGGAACAACTCAAAAAGAGGATAAAAACGATTCAAGTTCTAATGATTCTAGCAAAGAAGAGAATACAAAGACCGATAATAATGAAAAAGCTGCTTCACAAGAGAGCTCAACTCCTTCACAAAATAGTAATGAAACAAACTCTTTTAATGAAGAAATAGCACCACAACAAGCTCTTTCAAGCCAACCTGCTAATACCGCTTCTAATACGGCAGCATTAACTTCAACCTTGGATAACACCCAAGAGACAAAAAAACAAAATGCAGCCACAAGCCAAGTTGAAAAAAAAGTAGAGGAAAAAAAACCTTCTAATTCAACTCCGGATCCAACGCCAACGCCAGTGCCAACGCCAACGCCAACTCCGGATCCAACGCCAACGCCAACTCCGGATCTAACACCAACGCCAACACCAACGCCAACTCCGGATCCAACGCCAACGCCAACTCCGGATCCAACGCCAGATCCAGATCCAATTCCAGACCCAACTCCAGATCCAATCGAACTAAGTGGATATAAAGGGCATGTACGAAATATCGATAATAGATTTACCATGACTATGGAAAATTATAATGTGATATATTCTAATAATAATATTTTAGTGAATCAGCTTGATTATTCTCAAGGAGAATTTTTCCCTTTATCAAATGATACATGGGAAACTACTTTAAATCCTACTTTAGGTCTGTATACAGGGTTCGATTATAAACATGGTTATTTTGTAAAAGAAGATTTTAGAGTTAACACAGGAGTTTACGCCGACAGTAAAAATGAATTTTTTATTATAGAAAAGCATTTTTACAATAAAAACACTTTTCCTGATCAAGGAAGTCGCGAATATGCAGATATAGCCATTTTAGGAACAGCACCTAATATGAGCAGTTTAGCAAGTAATAGCATTTATATCTACAAAGATGCAACTTATTTAGCCTCTTACTCCAATGGGCATCATTTTTATGGAGAAGAAGAAAGCAAAACATATATCAACACCAATACAAAAAGTTTAGCGTCTCTTGAACAAGATAATATCAACTTTCAAACAAATTTCAATGTTGAAAGAGTTAACAGTGATGGCACAATAACATCAAAAGAGTACTATTTAGATGATTCATATTTTACATATTTAGATGGAGAAAGAAAAATATCTTCTACTATGGAAGCTCAATTGTATGGTTCAGAACTTCAAGGAATGGGGTGGAAAGCAGTTGATAACTATGCAGGGAAAACGGCTGGTTATCCCTCTTCTTCGACCTATTCTGAAATAGGTGGAGGGTATTTAGAATCTAAAGATACCGTTGCGCAAACTGGCAATATCCAAATGAAAGGGTATGCTTTTTTTGAGTTTCTTGCGGGTGAACTGACGCTTAATATTAACAGAGACACAGGAGATATTGGTTCAACTATTGTTAATGATGTTACTCTTACAGGAGCTGGTAATGTAAATGATTTAACTTCATATTATGTCAATGACGATATGTTTGGAACCATTTTTTCAAGTGGAACGTATAACAGTAAAGCTTTTATTGCAGAGAAAGGGTGGCTGTATACCGTACCTGATTATGTAACACTTGATAATGAATACAGTATTGATTCTACTGATGAAAGCTCTTGGGGATATTGGGCGGCTTCGTTTAGCGATGGTACGAATAAAGAGTTTATTAACCTTCTTCTGTATGGGTAGCTGGAATTCAAACGCCTACTTCTATTATTACCAATGATTATATTAATCAAAATGTAACTGCAACATTTAGTGGGCATGTGTTGGGGCAAATTGGAAACTCTGCTATTGCACTTGATGGAAATAATATATTTTCAGCAGAACTAAAGTTTGGTACAGCTGGAAACACTTTTACAGCAAATGCCCAATTTGGAACACACGGAATTTCCATTCCTGAGGTTAATGCTAATTTTGCAGGAACCTTAACTGCGGCAGGCTTTAGTGGCAACACTGTATCAGGAACTTTTAATGGCAATGCTATTGAAACAGGCTCTATAGATGGAAAATATTATGGCTCATCTGAGTTAAAAAGTATTGGTGGCACATTTAATATAAATGGAACAAGCGACAACGCTTCTGGCGTATTTAAAGCAAAAAAGGTTTTTACAACACCATGAAAAAAAATATTTTACTCGTAAGCATTCTCTTTCCTCTTTTACTTTTAAGTCAAGAGAAGCAACCTTTACCTAATGAAACGAATGTTGTCATTGAAAATGATTTACAACGGGCAATTTTTTTATATAAAAATAAACAGTTTGCTCAAGCTTTGGAACTGTTTAATCGTATTAGTAAAAATATGGATGACACAAAAAATATCGATTTTTATCTGGGGCGTTCCAATTATGAGACAAAAAATTATGAGATGGCATTGGCTGCTTATGAAAGAGTACTTATAAATGACCCTACAAATCTACGAATACGACTCGAAGTGGCACAAACGTATTTAAAAATGGGCTTACTTCCTGATGCTAAAAAAGAGTTTGAATCGGTTTTATTAACGCCCGATTTACCTATTGTAGTAAAAGAAAATATTCAACAACAACTCGATTTTATTGAAGGTAAAACCAAAAAACACTTTGTCAATGTTATGGCTATTTTTGGTATGGGGTATGATTCAAATATCAACACCCAAAACGATGCCAAAAGTATTTATGTTCCTACACTTGATGGCAATATTGACCTAACAACGGGAGTAAATGGCGCTGTTACAACTGAAATAGGTACGGTTATTAATCATCTTTATAAAGTCAATGAGAGTTTTTATTTTCAAAACAGTGCGACTATTTTTGCCATGAGATACAACAGCTATATGGAAAATAACATAGGTGTAGTATCACTAAGCACAACCCCTACAAAAATTGATAATAAAAGCATGTACGCTTTAACTTTAGGTGTTGACCATGTGTGGTATGGTGGAGTTAATTATCTTAATTCATACAATTTAATACCTCAGTTTTCCTATGCATTTGAAAAAAATCTTTTATATGATGTAAATTTTAAATACTCTTTAAAAGAGTTTTATGACCCCAACGAAAGTAACGATGCTTCGGTGTATGAGTTTTCAAATAAAATAAGCTATATTAACGAAACTTTTGGAATGTTCAGAGGGGAACTGCTTTTAGGCAAAGAGATAAAAGATGAAAAAAGCCTTGGAAATGATACTCTGTCGAAAAAATATTACACTATAAATCTATCTAATACTTATTCAATTGATGCTAAGAATGCTCTAAATACAACGCTTGGGCAAACACAATCAAGATATATTAATCAAGATGCACTTTTCTTAGAAAAAAGAGAAGATACTAAATATACTATTGGCACAGCAATAACGCACAGTTATTCAAAAAATATTACACTCAATTTAGGTGTGCAATTTACTGATAATATTTCAAATGTAGAAATTTATGACTATGACAAATATACTGTAAAAAGTTATTTATATTACAATTTTTAAGTGTAAGAATTATTGTAAAAACCTTACACTTTTATTGGGAAAATTAGAGTAAAAAGAGAAGAAAAAGTTAAATTAGATCATTAAGCGTAGCAATATTTGCGGCTAGTTTATTGTGAACTTCTAAATACTCTAATTCAGGGATTGAATCAGCAACAACACCAGCACCTGCTTGAAAAATGACTTTGTCTTTGGTTAACATGGTGGTTCGAATGGTTATTGCACTGTCCATATTTCCATCGAAACCAAAGTAAGCAATACTTCCTGAGTAGAAGTTTCGCTTAATTCCCTCAAGTTGAGAAATTAGTTGCATGGCTCTAATTTTTGGAGCGCCTGTCATGGTTCCTGCTGTAAAAGTTGCTGCAAACAAATCAAACATATCGTACTTTTCATCAATTATGGCTTCTACATCTGAAACTATATGCATAACATGAGAGTATCTTTCAATTCGCATTAAATCAGTTACTTTTACCGTACCAGCTTTTGCAACACGACCTACATCGTTTCTGCCTAAATCTATTAGCATAATATGTTCTGCTCTCTCTTTTGGGTCATTGATTAGCTCAATTTCCATCTCTAAATCTTTATCTAGAGTTTTGCCTCTTTTTCGTGTTCCTGCAATGGGTCTTAATAAAATATGCCCATCAAGAAGCCGTACCATTACTTCAGGCGAACTCCCTGCAATTG
>Ga0265294_10006292_pt1 | contig 14286 bp, 8 predicted proteins | sample MunlanPumphouse3_FD_192504 | JGI IMG/M metagenome (GOLD analysis project Ga0265294, IMG submission 192504) | Groundwater microbial communities from a municipal landfill in Southern Ontario, Canada - Pumphouse #3 | ecosystem: Environmental > Aquatic > Deep subsurface > Groundwater | place... | reverse complement strand
ACAGGGGACGAAAGATTGGGGAAGGGTATGTTACTGATCCTTCCATCGACTCCGACCTGGAATTATTATTTCCAGAATCGTACATTGAGAGCACCCGTGAGCGGGTCAGGCTCTACCGTGAGCTCGACGAAGTTCCTGATCCTAAGGCTCTTAAAAGATTCTGTGATCATCTAACCGATCGATTTGGGGAAATCCCAGCTCAGACGCTGGAGCTGATTAATGTTGTCCGGTTGAGGTGGATGGCAATGCAATATGGTATTGAGCGAATTCAACTGAAGAATGATCGAATGGTACTCTACTTTGTCAGCGATCCGGAATCGCGATTTTACCAATCACCGGAATTTACGGCTGTCCTCCTTTATGTCCAGAAGAATTCTAAACGATGCCACATGAAAGAGGTGAACCAAAAGCTCACCCTAAGTTTCGGGAATGTCAAGAGCGTGTCGAAGGCATTGGAACTGTTGCAGGGATTTCATTTTGATCCCTCCGGTAGTGATGAGGTAGCAAAAAAAACTTAAAATCACCCTCATGAATCTGATCATCGACGCAGGAAACACCAAAATCAAGTTTGCCCTCTTTGACTCCAGCAAGATGATATGGCACGATACCGTATCTGATTGGTCGGAGGAAAAGATTAATCACATTCTGGATCAAAATCCTGATATTAACAAGGTGATTATCAGCACAGTTCGAGAAATCCCCAAATGGTTAACGTTAGTATTCACCCATCGAAGAATCAGTTTTACTGAGATGAGTGTTCAGCTGCCCATGCCTGTGACGATAGGCTACAAAACACCGGAGACACTCGGAAAAGATCGCATTGCTGCAGTTGTAGGCGGCAGGATGTTATTTCCCGGCAAGCCAGTTCTGGTTATTGATGCAGGGACTGCTATTACCTATGACTTAGTGTTAGCCGATGGTTTTTATCCCGGAGGCAACATTTCACCAGGGATGCGGATGCGGTTCACAGCGCTTCATGAGCAAACGTTTAGTTTACCGGCAGTTGAACCTTCAGGGGAGGTGCCCCTGATTGGTCGGGATACACCTGAAGCCATTCGGGCAGGTGTGATCAATGGTTTGATTTACGAGATTGACAATTCAATCAACTCATTGAGAAACAAATACAACGAATTAGAGGTGATTTTAACCGGAGGCGATGCAGGGTTCTTGTCGGAACTGGTAAAAAACACCATATTTGTATCCGATAATTTAGTTTTAATGGGCCTGAATAGTATCCTGATGTTTGAAAACCAGGAAATTAGCGGGTCTGGTGCGGTTGATGAAAGTTCCAATGAGAAATAACTATCTACTGCGATGGATTCCGCTGCTATTGGCGGTTTTCGTTCTATTTGAGCCCGTCGGGGCCCAGAACCTTACCACGTCGCCTTACTCGCGCTTTGGCATAGGTGACTTGGTAAATCGCACCACTGGCCGTAGTCAGGCAATGGGTGGCTTATCGGCTGCCATGCCATCTTCTAAAAATCTCAACCTCCTGAATCCTGCAAGTTTGGGAGCCTTTGATTCGCTGAATTTCATCTTTGAGATGGCGGCATTTGACCGAATGGCTCTTCTTCGATCATCTGATCTTCGTCGATCGACCAATAACGTGGGTGTATCTTATGTCGGTATGGCTTTCCCGATTTTACGTTGGTGGAAAGCGGGCATTGGTGTATTGCCCTACAGCAATGTTGGTTACAACATGGCTTCAACGGAGGAGCACCCACAAATGGGCAGTGTCACCTCCCGTTTCACTGGATCAGGGGGAATCAGTCAGTTTCTCATCAGCCAATCGATCACGCCTCTGACGTTTTCCATCAGGGGCAGTAGCGAAAAGGCCTACTTTTCTCTAGGATTTAACTTCTCCTATATCTTTGGTCCGGTGGCCCATACCAAGAGTCTGATCATTCCAGTCGATTCGATGTACTTCAGCACCTATTCGACCAGAACCGCGATCATTGGTGATGTTGCCCTGGATTTTGGAGCTCAGCTACACCTACCGCTGCCAAACGACAATTTTATCACGTTGGGAGGAACCTATAAAAATAACAGTGACCTCCGGACTGAATCAAGGTATTTGGTTACCTCCGTTGGTTCCGGTTTTACCGACACCCTGCTGTACGAAGAGAGTCCGACTAATTCGGTGATTCTGCCAACCAGTTGGAGCGGAGGGATTACTTTTGGGAAGAAGAACAAGCTGACTGCCGGTTTGGAGTACCGTACCCAGAATTGGTCACAATCATCCTTTCTTGGCCTCAAAGATTCAATGGCAAACAGCCGGGATTTCATCGCTGGCGTGGAGTACATCCCCGATGCATCTTCCATGACCCGATACCTCCACCGGGTGCGTTATCGTGCCGGATTCCGTTACTCAGAAACCTTCCTACAGCTGCACGGAGAGCAGCTTAGCGAGTTTGGCATCACTTTTGGTGCTGGGTTTCCGATACGAGACAGGAACAGGACAAGCACCCAGTCTTCCCTGAACATCATCCTAGAAATGGGCCGACGCGGAACTCTGCAGAAAGAGCTTATACGGGAAACATACGGAACATTAACTTTTCAACTGACGCTGCATGATTTCTGGTTTCAAAAATACAAGTACGATTAACGATAAATTTCTTCCGATCATGAAAGCAAGATTATTTGCTCTAACACTGGTACTTTTAATGATTGCCGGACCCTTGGCGGCACAAAACGACAAATTGGGAGACGATCCCGACCAGTGCCTGATGAACTATTCCCTCTACCGGGAGTTTTATAAGCAGGACAACTACAAAGACGCTCTCCCATGGTGGAAAAAAACGATAGAAACTTGCCCCAAGTATTCCGTTAATCTCTGGATCAACGGAGAAATCATGTACAAAACACGGATCGAGGGGGAGGCTGATGCTGCCAAGCAGGCTATCCTGATCGATTCGCTCATGTGGATTTATGATCAGAGGGCTATCCATTTTAAAGATCACCCCACCTATCCCGAAGGTTATGTGTTAGGGCAAAAAGCAATCTCCATCCTCAAATATCGGAAGGAAGATTATCAAACTGCCTATGAGATACTGAAAAAATCCATTGAACTGATGGGGCCCCGGTCGTCAGCTGCAGTCATCCTTACCTATATGCAGACCAGTCGCCAGTTGTTCCTCGATGGGATGATTGACGCAGAGCAGGTTCTGAACGACTACGAAATCACCATGGAAGTCGCTGAAGCAAATCTAAAACTAACTCCGGATGATGAAGGTTTCACCATGGCTGTGGATGGTATCGAATCCTATTTCTCCACCTCTGGTGCTGCTAATTGTGATGCCCTAATATCCCTTTATGGCCCAAAATTCAGCGCCCTTAAGGATGACATTGAATGGCTTAACAAGATAACCAAACAAATTCGGAGAGCCGGATGTACCGACAGCAATCTTTTTGCTGATGCATCAGAAGCTCTTTATGCATTGGACCCTTCTGCTGAAGCCGCTTATAACCTGGCAGCTATCTTCCTGCGCCGTGAAGACTGGAGCAAAGCCAGTGAGTATCTGGAAAATGCAATCGAATTGGGCAAAGAATCACCTGAACTGGCCGATATGTATTATCAGTTGGCTATGCTGAACTTCCAGCACTTTAAAGAGTACCAAAAAGCCCGTTCATTAGCTTTAAACGCTATCGAAACAAGGCCTAACTGGGGAAAGCCATACCTCCTGATCGGACAAATCTACATCGCTGTGCGAGACCAGATCTCCTCAGATGATTTTGAAAGAAAAACTGTTTTCTGGGCAGCTGTAGATAAATTCATTAAAGCAAGATCTGTTGACCCAGATGTCTCTGATGAAGCTAAAACCCTTATTGACACCTACTCCGGTTACTTCCCAACAAACGAAGAGTGCTTCTTCCGTACAATGAAAGACGGTGACCAATACCGTGTTGGTGGCTGGATCAATGAATCAACAACCGTACGATCAAGGAAACTCTAGTCCATCGGCGGTTGGCCTCAGAAAATGAAAAACCGCAGAGTAGCAACATTGACGAGAAGAGCCATCCCGCTGATGATCGGGATGGCTCTTCTCGTTTCTTGCCAGAAAGATATCCAACGTATCGAAAGCCTGGAAAACATCGATACTATACCCGCCATACGAGCCCTCGGTGTCGAAACAATTTACAGTGACAGCGCTTTCGTCAGGCTCCGGCTTTCGGCACCAGAAATGAAAGAATTTCCTGAGGCAGACAGCCTTGATCCCAAAATAGAATTCCCGCTGGGCCTCACGGCAACCTTTTTTAATAAAGCCATCCAAATCGAATCAACACTTCAAGCCGAATACGCCATTTACCACACCAAAACAAAAGTGTTTGAAGCCCGCAATAACGTGATTGTCAAGAACTTTACGGAAGATCAGGAACTGAGAACCGACCAGCTCTGGTGGGAAGAAGAGAAAGAACGAATCTGGTCAGATATGCCTGTCACTATCATTACCGAAGATGGTACCACCACTGGCGATGGTGGGTTTGAAGCTGATCAAAGCTTCTCCTGGTATCGTATCCGGCGAAACCGTGGGCAAATGAAAGTTAAAGAGCAACCCGAAACACCATAATAATCCTGGAATCTTTTTAACTTAAACCGGTTTTGGGATCAATTCCCAATTTATTAATCTTGTTGAAGTGCCTGATTATCTTTTGATTCCGATTCTTTTGATCCTGAGCACGTTCTTCTCAGGAATGGAAATAGCTTTTATTTCGGCCAATAGGCTGATGATCGAACTAGATCGCAAAAAAGGCATTGGAGGATCCAAGGTAGTATCCTGGCTGAACTCAAAGCTCGAGGCTATTGTGGTTACCAGCCTGATTGGATATATCATCTGTCTGGTCATTTACGGATTACGAATGGCTATGGTCGTCGAACCGATGATTGGCCAGATTGTTATTCACCCCGGCTGGATTCAGCTCATTCAGATTTTACTCGCCACTGCAATAATCCTGATAACAGCCGAATTAATCCCCAGAACGATTTTCAGGATGAAAGCAAACCTGATGATCAGGCTATTTTCCTATCCATTTTTGATCTTTTTCGTGCTGCTATCCCCCTTGACCTATTTAACCATCGGTTTATCTAATTTCCTCAGGACAAAAGTATTGAGAAAGGATGGCACATCCAGAACCCGGCAGCTCCTGTTCGGCCGTGCCGATCTCCACAACCTCATTGACGACACCTCCTCCGAACATACAGGAGAAGAACAACCGGACCAAGAGGTCAGACTTATCCAAAACGTAATGGAGTTTCCCAGCATCAAGTTACGCGAGTGCATGGTGCCCCGGAACGAAATGCTAACCATCGAAGTAAATGAGTCGGTCGAGGAGCTAAAACAGGAATTTATCCACTCCGGCCACTCTAGAATCCTGGTCTATGAAGAAGATATCGACCATATTATTGGCTATATCCACCATGCAGATCTTTTTAGAAATCCACTGAATATCAGAGAAATGATCAGGCCAGTACCCTTCGTTCCGGAGACAATGCCAGCTAATAAGCTTCTAACCCGCCTTCTCGATAACAGACAAAACATTGCCGTAGTCATTGATGAGTTCGGAGGAACAGCAGGATTAGTTTCGGGAGAGGACATTTTAGAAGAGATCTTTGGAGAAATTGAGGATGAACACGATTCTCCCCATCTGGAAGAGACACAAATTTCTGAACACCAATTTAGATTCTCCGGTCGACTAGAAATCGACTATCTCAACGAGACCTATGGACTCAATCTTCCCGTTTCGGACGACTATGAAACGCTTGCAGGACTTATCCTTTATCATAACCCCTCCCTGCCAAAAGTGAACGACTCATTCCACATTGGCCCCTATACAATACGGATACTCAAAAGTTCACATACACGGATTGAAATCATTTTACTATCTTCGTAGCCTGAATTTTTTAGGGTAACAACACATGGCTACATTACAGACTTTACGGAATCGCGCAGGTGTGCTGATGGCCGTCGTTATTGGATTATCTTTACTTGCTTTCATACTGGGTGACTTCCTGAATTCCGGAGCTAGTTTCCTGCAAAGGAATCAGATGGAAATCGGAGAGATCAATGGTAAATCGATCAATTATTTCGATTTCCAGGCAAGAGTTGAGCAGAGTGTGGAGAGCTACAAGCAAAACTCAGGCATGACCAGCCTCGATGAAGGGACCTACGCCTCCATCAGAAACCAGGTCTGGAACAACTACATGAATGAAATGCTCTTCGAAGACGAGTATAAATCCCTTGGACTGGGTTGCAGCTCTGACGAGCTCTTTGACATGGTTCAGGGCCAGAATATCCACCCCCAGATCCTGCAAGCTCCCGTCTTTCAAAATCAGGTGACTGGCATGTTCGACCGCAGTCTGGTTATTCAGTTCCTGAAAAATATGGAACTTGAACCAACCGGCCAACAAAAAGCTCTCTGGGTTGAATACGAGAAAGAACTGGTGAAAGACAGAATCTTCACTAAATATCAAAATCTGATATCAAAAGGGCTGTTTGTAACGAGCAAGATGGTAGATATCGATTATGTAGAAACCAACAACAAATACGACTTTGACTACGTAGCAGCTCGTTACGCAACGACGCCTGATAGCTTAGTGACTGTTACTGAGGCCGATGCACAGAATTACTACCAAGCCCACCTGGATCAGTTTGAGCAGGAAGCCTCCCGCGACTTGAGCTATGTAGCCTGGGAAATTCTACCCTCACAAGCCGACCGCGATGCCGTAGAAAACTGGATCCACGAACAAAAAGAGGAGTTTTCCAGGATCGAGAATGTGAAACAATTCGTCTCCCTTAACGCAGACAGTCCATTCAGCGAGAATTACTTCGACCTGTTTCTCCTCCCCGACACGATGCAGTCTTGGGTTCCTACTGCCAACCCCGGAGATGTATTTGGACCTTACCTCGAAAACAATGACACCTGGAAGTTGGCCCGAATAACCGATATTCGTGACCTTCCCGACACAGTCAAAGCCAGCCACATCCTGATCCAGCCAGATAACGGTGATTTCGATGCTGCTCAAAAAACAGCCGACAGCATCCTCCAGGAGATCAAAAAGGGAGCTGATTTCGCTCAGCTGGCTCTTGTTCACGGAACAGATGCCACTAAAGACAATGGTGGAGATCTGGGTTGGTTCGCCATGCAGGAAATGATCCCGGAATTCTCCCAGGCCTGCTTCTTTGGCCAGAAAGGTGACCTCCTCACCGTCAAAACTCAATATGGCGTTCATGTCATCTATATTGCCGACCAAGGACCCAAATCCAAGAAATTTCAGGTGGCCTTCCTCGATCGCCAGATCACACCGAGCAGTCAGACTATCGAAAACATCTACTCCGAAGCATCAAGATTTGCGGCTACTTATGGAACCAGCCAGAAATTTGATGAAGGAATCCAGGAAGAAAAATTAACCAAAAGATTAGCCACAAATCTCCGGGAAGGGGATGCAGCCATCCCTGGGCTGGAAAATCCAAGAGAGTTAATCCGTTGGGCTTATGAAGCAAAAAAAGGTGATCTCTCTAAAATCTACGAATTTGGCAACCGCTTTGTCATTGCTAAACTTACCGAGGTCAGAGATACTGGAACCGCTCCGCTGGATCAGGTAAGAGCTCAGGTCGAAAATAGCGTTCGTAATGAAAAGAAGGCCGAATACCTGATCTCGAAGATCAACCAGATACTCTCTTCGGAGAAGTCGCTTGATGCCGTTGCCAGCACAGTAGGAACTACAGTTCAGCAGGCACAGGGGGCTTACTACACATCCTTTTCAATTACCGGCATCGGAATTGAGCCAAATCTAACAGGCACACTCCCACATTTACAAATCAACGAGGTCAGTGGCCCAATCAAAGGCCGGAATGCTGTTTATGTTGTCAAGGTTACTCACTCATACAAACAAGAAACCGATCCTCTTGAATCAAGGCAGCGCTTAGAACAGGCCTATGCCTCGAGAACTGGATATCAGGTCTTCCAGGCACTGGAGAAAAAAGCTAAAGTGGTTGACCGCAGGAATAAATTTTATTAGAAACTCTCATCTTACCAAGATAAAAGGCTCTGTCGCATAAATGACAGGGCCTTTTTTTAGATCATCAGAGCAGATTCCCAACCGAGATTATCCGGCTCGAGAAGGGAGAGCAACACCAGGCCAGTGCCCGCAATCCCCTCCAGGAGACCATAGTTCGAGACATAGCGGTCGCCGGTGGTGAAATAAGAGAATCCGCCGGCGAAACTCTCCCGGCCCCCAAAATCAAAGGTAGCTTGCACCCACCGGATTGCTGCATCAGACAGCTCCTGGTGGCCAGTAAGTTCACCCATTTTATAGAATATCAGCGCAAGTCCGGCCGTTCCATGACACAAACAGGTATCAAACAGACGATTTGGCTCCAAACTGGTTCGCTTGGTGGCTTTCCTCATAATAGCGGAAGCCTCTGCCTGCCAATCGGCTCTGCCAGCACGAGCCCCTGTCAGCCAAAGAGCCATTGCCACCCCTAGATCACCGTAGCACCAAGCTAAACGACCAGGCTTATCGGGTTCACCTTTAATCAAACGGTGAGGGAAGACGGAACCATTTGGTGAATTCGTTAACCTATTGTCCAGCAAAAAGTTAACAATGGGCTCCAATTCCTCAGCCGACTTATACCGACTGAGTAATAAAAGGATACTTGGAACGCCATGTGCTAATCCTAGGTTTATCTCCTGGACTCCGGTTTTTGGGTTTGTTGAGAACCAAGCCAATTGATTTTCGGCAGGGATGATTGCCTGCCTCAGAAGGTCGTCGAGAACGATTTCAGGCTCTTTTCCTGGACTCTGGTCAGGATACATGAGAATGCCCAAGGCTCCGTGCAGAAAGTCAAAATCGCCCTCCCGCAATCGATCTGCAGCATACTGTTCCAAGAGAGGTTTCATCCCATCCAAGGCATTACTGTAATCCGTTGATAGAAAGCCTCTTTGCTCTAGGTATTTCAAAGCATATCGAATACCAGCCAATCCGGCAGCATACGATGGCCAGGAGAAACCGTTGTCAATCATTTCAAGGACCCTTTGAATAGCCAGAAAACCCAAGTTTTCGTATCGGTCCGACCCGGTTGTTTGGCCATAATGGTAGAGGAAAATGCTCTGACCCGCCAATCCGGTAAGCAATCCGGGCTCAGGCTCCTGATATACCTGCTCAGACAGGGCTTCTGCAATCCGCAACAAATGGACGTTTGTTAACTTTTTGACGAATGACCTTTCAAAGAAGGGTAGCTTTTTCATGTTTTGTCAAAGTTGATCGTACATTTGCACTGTTAATTGTTCTTTTAAAGGTTTAATGTTAATACTGAGCAGGATCTCAAATCTAAGAAATTTTAGAAGAGAGGTCAACTGCGAAAATATTGCTCAGAATTTCCAGTTTTAGCTTCCCAAGCTAAACTTTCCACTGCCAGGGGGATCCTTTTTTCCCGCCAGACTCAGACATCCAACAAGGCCCCCTGGAGGTGGGAAAGTTAAACTTCAATCGACGTCCGGAACCAAACTTTCTAAACCAGAAAAATGTTTATCAGTTTTGCAGCTATTGGGCAAACTCTGTTGAAGAAGACTACTATTCTACTTATCCTCTGCACGCCTTTTTCAGCATTATGCCAGCCCTCAGTCAATCAAACAAGTAGCGCCTCCTCCAAAATCGAATCCGAAACACTATTCCTAAACGGACTATTCCAGAGAGCTCAGCAAAGCTTCTACAAACAAGATTACGGATTATCCAAAGATTTATATTCCATCTTTCTGGAGCTGTCCGAATCAGGTCGTCTTCAAGACTCCAGTAAAATCCTGTACGCGCATAATCATCTAGCAAAAATTTACCGTTCAGACAATCGCTACGATCTTGAAATCAATCATTTACTTAAATGTCTCGAGCTGAGTCAGGTGAATCCGGATTATCAGAAGTTGAAACTTTATTACCTCAATGATCTCGGATTTGCCCATTATAATATGATGGATTATGAAAAGTGTTACTTCTTTTATCTGCAAGCCCTTAAGATGGATAAACAGGAGCTCACCCCCATCATGAAATCGGAGATCCTAGGCAACATCGGCTTATGTTACATCCATCTTGGATATACCCAAAAGGCAGTCACCTTCATAAATGAATCCATTGCATTAAAAAAGGAATTTGGAAGCCAATCGGACCTGGCTAACTCTTATAACAATCTAGCCCTGGTTTATGATTCCCGCGAAAATGACTCGTTAGCCCTAGAGTATTACCATAAAAGCCTCGACCTCTACCAAGAATCAAATGATTCCCTGATGATTGCGTTGGTTTTGAATAACCTCGGGAATCATTTCCTCGCTAGTAATGATCTCACCCAAAGTCTTGAACACTTTACTCAATCCTTTCACCTACGGGAAAAAATAGATGACGACAATCCTATTCCGCTGATACAGTCATTGAATAACCTTGCCTACACCAATTTTAAGCTTAATAATCTGAGTGAGGCAGAAGAGTATAATCAACGTGCCGAGGCACTGAACTGGGGAACCCCCTACAAAAAAGGAAACAATGCTCCCCGCTCTTTTGAGGATTACCTTGTAACCATCGCGGATCGAACTGAAATCAATCTTACAAAATATTTTTTGACCCGTGATGTTAACGTGCTGCAAGAGAATTTTGAACTATTCATCTCGCTGATGCCTATGCTCATGCAGTATCCCCTCCGATCATTAAGCGGGACTTCAGGCGAAGCACTACTGGAGAACCATGAAAGACTCTTTTCAACAACCTACGAAACAGCATATCTTCTCGATCAAATCCAACCTTGTTTTTCAAATAGAATATTGATTACCAGCGAGATAATTTCAACACTCCATTACCCTAAGAACAAATTTACTAACGATATTAAGAATCTATCTCGTGAGAAAGAGGCTTACAAGGAGTTCTTTACTTATTATGCTGCGAAATCCCAGCTGGCCGAAAGCCTGCAGAAAGATAGGTTTTTCGATTCCAGGTTGGTGGATACCATTACCAAGTACTCTCCAAAGCTTGAGTTGGCTTATCAGGAATCCAATCAGGCAATCTGTGAGCAAGCTCTCAATCATCTAGATTCCATCCAGATCAGAATCTCAGAAGCAATCCAGCAGACTGGAAGAGATCCAATTCTCGGATTTCAAGTGACCGACTCCTTTGTATTTATACAAATCATTGCAGATAAAGAAGTTCATACTTTTAAGAAACCGAAGCCCGAGCAATTCGATAGTTGGGTTGAGACCTTTCTCGTTGCCTGTAAAGTCCTGAATTTTAATGATTTCGAACACAATGGCCTTCGCCTGTACCAGTATCTTTTCAGCGATATTGCTGACATCCTATCCGGCTCAAAAAAAATAACCATCATTCCTGGCAACTATTTCGCCAATTTTCCTTTTGAAGCCTTACTGTTAGAAGGTGGCGAAAACCCAGTCATGTTGATTGAGAAGTACTTAATTTCCTATAAAACATCCTTGACAAAACCTTCGACGGATCATCAAAAAACCTCAAAAGATGTTGAATTTAGCTTTCTGGGAATATCTGCCGATTCGCTGGATGAAACCGCAATCAAGGAAAACATTAATACAAGAGAACTGAAAGCCATTGCAGAACTCTTTGAATCGAAAAACCGCTCAAACAGAATTTTCTCAGGGGATTGTGGTTTTCAAATTACTGATTTACAAGATTATTCAAATAAAGCCGAGATCGTTCATGTTTCAACACACAACCATTATCAAAACAACCCTATCAGTCAGGGATATTATCTGGTTTCCGAAGAGCACCGGGAGAATCAACTATACTATAACCTCTTATCCCACACCGATTTTAACTGTAGGCTCCTTTTCCTGAATGCCTGTCAAAGTGGTAACAATAGCAAGCCTGATAGTAAATGCACCTATTCAAGCTTTAAAGACCTCAATAATAAAGGAATAGATTATTTGGTCGGCACGTTATGGAACATACTGGATATTGCCGCCGAGGAGTTTGCCATCACCTTTTACAATCACATTCTGAACGATAGGGATCCTGTTGAGGCCTTAAGCCTGACCAAACGAGAGTTCATTGCCAACCCAAGGTTCAATTTTCCTCTGTTCTGGGCTCCCTATGTCATTTATGAAAACTAATAATCGCGCGTTGGTGTCATTGGCCTGACCAGAATTACATCAAAGCAATCCTGATCATAAGCCTTAGGATACTTCCCGATAAATCAGCCACAATAGGGTTTTCTTTTGGGCTATCAGGAACACAACATTGTCCGCGATTAAGTAGGGTTCTGCTTTTGCCATATCCTTCCCCACCACGGATATTGCTCATTTCTTGATTGCTTAACTGACAGATTGAAAACCTATTCAGTTCAAATACTGGATCACTTAACTCATTCATAATAAACACTTTGAGGTTTAGTTTTTGGCCAGGGAACCGCTCCCCCGGAATGTTGTGGCACAATCAATCACAACTATTGATGCAAACCATCTGTTATTCACGAAAAACTGTGACACTTTTTCACCCTGTTATTATTCACCAGGTAAACCTAATCGATTTGAAAAACACAAAATGTGTTTAAGAATATCTTTTAAAAATTAAACCCCGACCATTTGCCGGGGTTTAATTAGAGCACGTTCTGACAGCTGAGCGGTTGTTTAGAAAACAAATCGCACCGACAGAATAAAGTTCCTACCAGGAGCAGACAAACCTGAGCTGTATGGTCTGTAGCGACGGTCGGTTATGTTCTCTACGCCGGCACTAACGTTTAAACGATCATCAACCTGGCATGATGCTTTGAAGTTAAGCGTGTACCACGCTGGTGAATAGGGATTCCCATTCGCATCTTTCGCATAAAGAACCGGTTTTTGACGCTCTTCCTCGTTGAGGTTTTCGTAACTAACCTCGCTACAATAGATGGCGTAAAACTGGAGTCTTACCTTCTCATGCGAATAGGTGATCCTTGTTATGCCAAACGGAGGAGCGGCATGCCGTGAACGGCTCTCCGAGCCATCATCCATCTCCTCCTGTCCACGCTGGAAGTTGTAGTGGCTCGACAACCCGAAACCAGCAAGTAGCTTAACCTCTACCCCGGCGTGAAAGCCAAAAACATTGGCCCTGGCTGCATTTTGAATTGCATAAACCCGGCACATTTCACCATCGTACATGAGGCTATCCTGGCCATTGACCTGGTATCCCCGTCTAACCATTGCATTGGTTAGCTGAGTATAATAAGCAGTAAAATCAAGTTTCACATGCTCATTAAATACTTTAGCTACGTTGATCTCCCCGTTCCAGGCATACTCAGCCTTTAATTCGGGATTCGGAACCACTACCTCTCCGGAGGCAAAATCGAAGATTTTCCCGATATCGTCCACGTTGGGAGCCCGATAACCAGAAGAAGCGTTGAAGCTTAATCTCCAGCTCTGGCTGGGTGAGTAGATTGCCCCCAGACTGGCCGTGACTGATCCATCGTTTAAACTTGAAGTAGTAAAATCGAACGGATAAAACTCCAGATGGCGGGAAAAATCAGCCTCGATACCATAGCGACTATAGCGGGCACCGGCCTGGGCCAGCAGTTTATCGCTTATCCGAAATTGATAGTTCAGATATCCGGCATAGCTTTGCCAGATGGACTGGGGATAGCGGTCGGCCACCGCTATCGGTTCACCGGTAGCAATATTGATGGCCGAACCCCGCGATTCCACATCATTGATTACAGCCTCAATCCCATAGAACAACTCATGTCGGCCCGCGATTTTCTCAAAATCAGCATTGACAGAAAGAGCATTAACCTTCTCAAGCTGAGTTCTTAAACGATTTCGATTACCACCACTGAAATTGCGGTCGATCCGGCTCTCCTCAAAATATTGATGAGCCAAACGAACTGCCATCAGGTCAAATAAGGGATTTTGGCTTCGATGCGTGATGGAAAACAGGTTCATCATCCACTTCTGGGGACCATAGTTCCAGACAGCCGAACGAGGCACTCCATCTTCCTTAAGCTCAATGAGGCGGTCGTAACGACTATAGGGTGAAGTCTCCGAATAATGGAATCCATACTGAAAATCCCACCGATGATTCGGGCTGAAACGCAACTTTTGCATCAAGTTGTGTTGAGAATACCCGGATGGGTTCTGTATCAATGGATTAGGATTAGTAATTACCTGATCCTGCCCATCGATTCGGGAAACATAGAACGTTCTCAGATAATCCTCTGGTCCGTGTGAACCCATCTTCAAACTGCCGTAATCATTGCTACTGATACTCGTCAGCAGAGCCCAGCGTTTCCATCCCACATTGACATCCAGGTG